>Ga0157371_10000172_pt1 | contig 94447 bp, 83 predicted proteins | sample C45metaG_FD_113462 | JGI IMG/M metagenome (GOLD analysis project Ga0157371, IMG submission 113462) | Corn rhizosphere microbial communities from Kellogg Biological Station, Michigan, USA - C4-5 metaG | ecosystem: Host-associated > Plants > Roots > Rhizosphere > Soil | place: USA: Michigan...
ATCAAAAATGAACTTCCGCCTGTAAATATAATTATCGTGGAATAAAATCAGGTGATATTCATTTTTAGAACTTAGTAATATTCAGATTAAGACAGACATGCGGATTTTAGGAGCTATCGGATCTAGATGACGATCTTTCTATAAGGATCTGTCAATGGTTGCTTATTAAAGAACAATATTTATTGAAGAACTGTTAAAGGTCTTCGACAGGCTCAGACTGACAACGTTTAAGTTGACGATTCTTCTATTTCTTTTTAATTCTTTTCAAAATCATCAGGCTCAGCGGATTGAAGGAATACCCGCTAATATTGTTTTGCAGCATCACTACAGATTGGTCGTAGAAAAGCGGAACAACAGGGGCATAATCCATTACGATCTGATCCATTTTACGGTACAGCTCAAACCTTTTTTCATTATCGGCTTCGTAATAGCTTTTTTCGAACAGCTCATCGAACTCTTTGTTGTAAAAAGCGGTGTAATTTGGTCCATAGGGAACTTTGTTTTTTGAGTAGAACATGGAAAGGAAATTCTCTCCATCGCCATAATCGGCTAGCCAGGAACCTCGGAAAAAGTTCACACTGTTTTTAGACATTAAATCCCTAAGGCTGGCACTTGGACTTACATCAATCTTAACTTTAATACCTACTGCAGTAAGCTGCCCCTGAATAAATTCGATCAGATCTTTATAAGTTGTAGTGGTGTTTAAGGTGACTTCTCCCATGCCTTTTCCTTCCGGGAAACCAGCTTCCGCTAAAAGTTTGGCAGCAAGTTTTGGGTTGTAGGAATATCCCCGGACAGCAAGGCTATCAAAACCAGGCATACCTTTAGGAATAAAACCAGATGTTGCCGCAACACCAATTCCATTTCTCAGGTATTTAATCAATCGGTCACGGTCTATAGCATAATTGATGGCCTGTCTGATTTTTTTTAAGCGCAACGGCGAATTCTTCACAATCGAAAGACTGGTATCAACTAAAATACCAACATACTCGGTACACAGATACGGGCTTTTGGTCAATGTAAATTTTCCTTTGTATTTCGAGGTCATCTTTCCGCTTTTGGTCAGGATATCATCGCGATAACTGCCATCTACATTATAGTAAAAATCCAGGTCCTTTTTCAGGAAACTCATAAATCCACTTTGTTTATCGGTAATAAAACTGGCTTTCAACGCATCAAGATAGGGTAATGCCTTTCCTTTTTCATCTTTTTCAAAATAACGTTCGTTTTTTAAAAGCACCAATATTTCCCCTTCCTTCCAGTATTTAAATCTGAAAGGGCCGGTACCAACGGGATGACTCCTGAAATCTTTACCATAATGTTCTATAACTTCTTTGGGTACAACAGAGCAATATTGGGTGGTGAGCAAACTCATAAAGGGTGGGAAAGGGCGTACCAGTTTAATCTGGAAAGTAGAGTCGTTCAGCGCAATAAAATTGCTTTTATCCTTTACCTTGTCGCTAAAAATCCACCCACCCGATGAGGCCACTTTTGGATCAATTAACCGGTAAAAACTGTATGCAAAATCGCTTGCAACTACTTTTCGGCCTTTTCCATTTTTAAATATCGGATCGTCGTGAAAATATACATCATTGCGCAGATTAAATGTGTAAGTAAGTGCATCTTCCGAAACCTGCCAGCTTTTGGCTATGCAGGGAAGGGTTTGCAAGGATGAATCGATCTGTACCAAACCATTAAAAATCTGGTTAGTCATCCAGATGGCATTCTGGTTGCGTGCAAAAGCCGGATCAATAGAGGTTAAACCCTGATCGAGGTTGATGTTGAATACTTTTTTGTCATGATGATCAGCATTCTCCTTACATGAAAAGAATAAGATTACACAAAAAAACCAAAATATATACTTAAATGAGCCTCTCATGCGATCAGGAATGTTATTTTTGCACAAATTAATAAATTTAATGCAGATGTCTTTTTTAAACGATTTATTTATTGGCCTCGATGAAGCTAAACAGGAAGAATTGCAGGAACGTTTAGATTTAGTGGAACACAAGATTAAATTTATGGATAAAATGCCTGTAGCCTGTATAGATACCGGTAATTATCCAGGCTATCTGTTGTCAGAAGAAATTGCATTGGCAGGAGGCATGTTAGAAACCGATATTTTAAGTGCCGTTTTCATCATTTATTATCAGCCGGGCAAAACGCTTACTGATTTAATGCGGGAAGTTCCTTCTGTATTAGATGCCGATTGGCCAGCCGTAAAAAATAACCGGATAATCCTATTGAACGATGATGTAGAACGCGAGAGAACTGCAGAAAACGCCGTTTCTCTAATAGAAGATATTGCTGAGATGTTGCATCCGGGGTCCTTTATTTTCGGCCATGAAGGCGACAAGTGGATCAGGTTTGGCGCTTAGGATTTGAGATGTTAGATATGAGATTTGAGACTAAATTTGCAACGTTAAAACATTCCAACTTTAAGTTTTTCAATACTTATCGGCTAAATATAGTATCTATTAGATCAGAATATCTGACAGTATGAGTATGGCCTGGCCAGATTTATGCATCATAAACCTTCCGCCCCCTCAACCTTCCGTCCTTCAAACCTCCCTTATCTGGTATTCCTCTATTTTTCGGTAAAGTGTAGTTAAACCGATTCCCAATAACCTTGAAGTTTCAGTTTTGTTCCCCTTAGTGTGGATAAGCACCTTTTGAATATGCTGTTTTTCTATTTGTTGCAGGTTATAATCGTTTTCTATTGGTGTAAACTCAAAGAATTCGGGTGGGAGAGCCGTGGCACTTAATACATCGCCATCTGATAAAATAACTAAACGCTCGACTACATTTTTTAACTCACGAATATTTCCTTTCCAACTGTGTTCGCTCAATATGGATAAGATTTTATCGTCCATTTTTGGTGCTGGTCGATTTACCTTATTGGCAAATTCTTTCAGGTAGTACGCGGCGAGTGCAGGGATGTCGGCTTTACGCTCACGTAGTGGAGGCAAGGTGATGGTAAAAACTGAAAGCCGGTAATAGAGATCAGACCGGAATTTTCCTGATAGTGCATCAGCTTTTAAATCTTTATTGGTGGCCGCTAAAATCCGAACGTTTACCTGTTGTGTTTGGGTATCGCCTACTTTGATAAAAGTCTGGCTTTCCAGAACACGCAACAATTTTGCTTGCAAATCGAGGTTCATCTCGCCGATTTCATCCAGCAGCAAAGTACCGCCATTTGCTTCTTCCAATAACCCTTTCTTGTCTTTATTGGCACCCGTGAAGGCCCCGGCTTTATATCCGAATAATTCGCTCTCCAATAAATCCGGACTAAAACCACTGCAGTTTAAGGCCACAAATGGTTTTGCTGACCTAAGACTTTCGTAATGGATAGACTGTGCAAAAACTTCTTTTCCTGTTCCGGTTTCACCAAGCAATAAAACGGTAGTATCGGTTGTGCTTACTTTTTTTGCCAGATCAACGGCTTCCTTTAATGTTTTTGACTGACCGATAATTGTATCGAAGCTATGTTTCCTCGTGATTTTGTTTTCGAGATCGGAAACCCTGCGCTGCAGATTTGATTTATCCATCGCTTTGTATAAAAGCGGAATAATTTTCTCGTTATCGTCGCCTTTTACGAGATAATCAAATGCCCCATTTTTGATAGCCAAAACACCATCGGCAATGGTGCCATAAGCGGTAAGGTTAATAATTTCTACGTAAGGTTTTATGGTTTTGATATCTTTAACCAGCGCAACACCATTTACATCGGGAAGCTTTACATCACTGATGACAATGCTAACGTCATTACTTTTTAAAAGCTTTAGCCCTTCTTTTCCGGTATTGGCCTGTAAGGTTTTAAAACCTTCGAGCTCTATAATCCTGGAAAGTAAACTGCAAATTTTCTTTTCATCATCAATGATGAGGACCATCCCATTCATAGGTTAAATTTATGCTGCAATATTAAGGATAAAAACACCGAGGCAGATAAAATTTGGATAAAAAACTAGTAAAGGTTAAACTTGTTTTGAAATTCCCTGGTTCTGTATCTTCACAGAATGAAAGGATACTAAAAATAATGGTCTGTGGGTAATAGGCAATGGATGGCGCTTAAGACTTTAGGCTATGGACTCAGGACTTCAGACCAAACTAATTTGTACCTTTTTCGTTTCGGAGGCACTAAAGTAAAAGCTTTTTGAGCATATTTGAATTTCGCAAAACAAATAATATGTTTAAAAGATTAACTGCCATATTCACCCTATGTTTACCGGTAATGTTCTGTGCGGCGCAACAAGTTCGCCCGGCAAAATCTTCAGAGATTTATAGAGAACTCAAAACCTTAAAACACCTGCCTAAAGTTTTATATTTAGCAGCCCATCCGGATGATGAAAATACAGGCTTACTTTCGTGGTTAATTAACGATCAAAATGTAGAAACGGCCTATTTATCACTTACCAGGGGAGATGGCGGGCAAAACCTTTTGGGTACCGAACAAGGCGCAGCCCTGGGCCTGATCAGAACGCACGAACTTTTGGAAGCACGGAGGTTAGATGGTGCACAACAGTTTTTCACCCGGGCCATTGATTTTGGTTTTTCAAAAAATACCAACGATACTTTTAAACAGTGGGATGCCGATAGCATTACGGCTGATGTGGTTTGGGTAATCAGAAAATTCAGACCTGATGTGATCATCTGCCGTTTCCCGCCTACCGTTGCTGCAGGACATGGACAGCATGCTGCTTCTGCAGTTGTTGCAGAAAAGGCTTTCAAAGCTGCCGCCGATAAAAATATGTTTCCCAACCAGCTGAAATACGTTTCAGTTTGGCAACCAAAAAGATTGTTGTGGAATACCTTCAGGTTCGGATCTGTAAACACTACAGCCGAGAATCAGTTAAAAGTAACCGTTGGTCAGTACGATGCACAGTTGGGCATGGGGTATGGCGAGTTGGCCGGTTTAAGCCGAAGTCTGCATAAAAGCCAGGGCGCAGGAACACAATCCGTGGCTGGTGTACGCACTGAGTATTTTACCAATATTTTGGGCGACCCTGCAAAGCGGACACTATTTGATGGATTAAACCTTAACTGGTCGGAAAAAGGAATTGGTGATATTGATGAACTGATTGACATTGTGTTGTTATCTTTCAATTACAACCAGCCAGATAAAAGCCTGCATGGACTGTTGATGCTGAGAAAGAAAATTGCCGAATTACAGGATCCGGGGTTAAGAAAAGATAAACTGGCGGCTATCGATCAGATTATTTTAAGTTGTGCAGGTTTTATGGGCGAAGTGGTTACAAACCAGCCCGAAGCCATAGCAGGCAATGGATATAATTTCCGTTTAAATTTAATTTCGAGATCAGCCACTCCGGTAACGTTAGTAAGTGTAAACTGGTTAAACCAAACAGATAACCTGAACAGGACTCTATCTAACGATTCGCTGATTACCATTGAACGTAAAATTCAGGTTCCAGCTGATGCGGCAATTACCGAACCTTATTGGCTGGCCAAACCAGCAAAAGATGCTGCGACTTTCAGTGTTGCCAACGATACCTTAATCGGATTACCAGAAATGCAGTCGCCACTTAATGTGTTGTTGTCGCTAAAGATTGAAAATGAAAAATTTGAGATTAAACTGCCCTTATCTTATAAAAAATTAGATCCTGTTAAAGGTGACGTTGTAGAAACCCTGCGGATTATTCCACCGCTTGATTTGAGTTTTGCCGAGCCTGTTTATTTTGCTAAAGAAAAAGAAGCGTTAAGTGTTACACTCCGTTTAAGAGCAAATAAAAACATCAATTATGGTAAAGTGAGTTTTAAGATTGGCAATCAGGTGATAAAAACCTTTCAGGGAATCAATTTGCCAGAGAATACCATCACCACCAAAGATTTTCTGATCCCGGTTGAAGATCTGGCCAAAATAAAAACCAGTCAGAATAAGCTTGAAGCTGTTTTCTCGTCAGAAGCGAATGAATATTCCAAAGGTCAGGTATTGATCCAATACCCGCATTTACCAACCTTGCAGTATTTTGTGCCCGCTACCACCTGGTTGATCAAAGGCGATGTGAAGGTATTGGCCAAAAAAATTGGATACATTGAAGGAGCAGGCGACTTAATCCCTGAATTTTTAAGACAGGCTGGTTTGCAAGTAGATGTACTTAATGAAGCCGATATCCTAAATGCTTCAAAACTGGCCACTTATGATGCCGTGGTAACTGGTGTAAGGATGATCAATACTGAGAAAAGGATTAAAAACTGGCAAACTGCATTGCGTAATTATGTAGAAAATGGCGGAACCATTGTAATGCAGTACAATACCACACAGGACATGGCCTTACAGGATTTCGGGATTTATCCATTCTCGATTAGTGGCAAAAGGGTTACCGAAGAAAATGCGGAGGTTAAATTCTTGAACCCTGGCCATAAACTCTTAAATTATCCGAATAAAATTACTGCCGAGGATTTTAAAGGCTGGGTGCAGGAGCGTGGAGCTTATTTCCCTGATCAATGGGATGCCAAATACGAACCCCTTTTCGAAATGAACGATACCGGTGAAGAGCCGCTTCGAGGCTCAACCCTGTATGCTAAATATGGCAAGGGAAATTTCATTTATACGCCTCTGGCATTTTTTAGACAATTGCCCGCCGGAAATGTTGGCGCAGCCAGGTTGTTCTTTAACTTTTTATCAGCCGGGAAGTGATGAAAAACCGACTTAAAAACTGGAACACCTGGTACATCCTTTTGGCACTTGCACTGGTATTTCAGATTGTATTTTATTACCTGTTTACTAAATTCTGGGCATGAGTAATATCGATTGGTCCGTACTGATATTTACTTTACTTGCTGTGGTAACCTATGGCGTTTTTATTGGTCGCGGGCAAAAAAGTAATGCATCCTATTTAAAGGCCGATAATAAAATGCCCTGGTACATTGTGCTATTGGGTATTATGGCTACACAGGCAAGTGCGATTACTTTTTTATCAGCACCAGGGCAGGCCTATACTGATGGCATGCGCTTCGTGCAGTATTATTTTGGTCTGCCCCTGGCAATGATTGTGATCTGCATTACTTTCATCCCGATTTTTCAACGGTTAAATGTATATACAGCCTACGAATATTTGGAGAATCGTTTTGATAAAAAAACAAGGGTTTTAACTTCATTGCTATTTCTGTTCTCGCGTGGATTATCAACGGGGATCAGTATTTACGCACCCAGTATAATCCTATCCAGTGTTTTAAACTGGAATATTTATTTAACCAATATCCTTACCGGCGGCATTTTATTGATTTATACTTATGTAGGCGGAGCTAAGGCAATTGCACATACACAAAAACTACAGTTTTTGATTATCCTGGGTACCATGGCATTCGCCGGATACCTTTTGGTGCTGCACATGCCTGATGGAATCGGATTTAAAGATGCGCTTTACCTGGCCGGGAAATCGGGTAAATTAAATGTAATTACCACCGATTTCGACTGGAAGGATAAATACAATATCTGGAGTGGTTTAATTGGAGGTTTTTTTCTCGCACTGTCTTACTTCGGCACAGATCAGAGCCAGGTTGGAAGATATATTACCGCGAAAGACAATACCAATGCTAAAATGGGATTATTATTAAATGGATTGGTTAAAATACCGATGCAGTTTGCTATCCTCTTAATCGGTGCATTATTATTTGCTTTTTTCTCTTTAAAACCGGCACCAATTTATTTCAATGAACGGTCCTATCAGTATTTAAAAGAAACCCAACCTCAGCAAGCCGCAGCTTTCGAAAAGGAACACGATGTTTTAGCGCAGAAATTTAACCAGCAATCAAAAAATATCCTTGTAGAAAAGAAAAAGCAATCACCATCTCTAAATTCTTCGATAGAGAATTTTAAATCGACCCAAAAACAGGTAAAAGAACTGCACGGCAGAGTAGAAGAGGCCATCAACAAATCGAACTACAATGCAGAAAAAACCGATACCAATTATATCTTTTTATATTTTGTAAAGAATACCCTTCCCGTTGGGATGATCGGTCTGCTTTTCGCTGTAATATTTTTGGCCAGCTGGGGCTCTATTTCAGCAGCATTAAATTCGCTGGCTGCCTGTTCTTTAAAAGATGTACACCTCATTTTCGGTAAAAAAGAAGTAGATGACGAAACTGAATTAAAATATAGCCGTTTGCATACTTTAGCCTGGGGTATTTTTTCGATAGCTGTTGCCATGTTTGCTACACAAATGGGTTCGCTGATTGAAGCCGTTAATGTATTGGGCTCGCTTTTTTATGGACCAATCTTGGGTATTTTCCTGGTGGCATTCTATTTTAAAAAGATAAACGGCTCCCTGGTTTTTATTGCAGCCATCCTTTCCGAAATTGCCGTCGTAGCAGTATATGAGTTCGATATTGTTTCATTTCTCTGGCTCAATGTAATCGGCGCAGCAGCAGTAATTATGTTCTCGGTAATTGGCCTCTTGTTTGCTAACTCCAAAACCGTAGCCGACAGGTAAAGTTAATTTTTACGTTCAGCAGATATTCATTCGCCGGGCACAAGCCTAAAATGTAATACCTTTATTTTCGACAAAATAGATAACGCTAAATATGAACGACGCTTGGGTTGACAGGTGGAATGACCGATACAGGACCGATGAGTTTGCTTATGGCGAACAACCGAATAACTATTTAAAAGAGCAGTTGGTGCAACTCAAGACCGGAACAATACTTTTTCCGGCAGAAGGCGAAGGCCGAAATGCTGTTTTTGCAGCTAAACTCGGTTGGAAGGTTTCGGCCTTTGATATTAGTATTGAAGGAAAGAACAAAGCACTTCAACTCGCAGAAAACAATAACGTTAGCATTGATTACCAGGTGGGCGAACTTCAGGAGCTGGACTATGAAGCTGAACAGTTTGGTGCCATTGCCTTAATTTATGCACACTTTCCAGCGGCAATTAAATCAACCTACCACAAAATACTTAGCAATTATTTACGCAAGGGCGGTTTGCTTATTTTCGAAGCTTTTAGCAAGAAACATCTTGATTATCTTGCCAAAAATGAAAAAGTTGGTGGCCCGAAAGAAATCGATATGCTATTTTCTACCGAAGAAATAAAAGCTGATTTTGAAAATTATGAGATTATTGTATTGGAAGAAAAAGAAATTGAACTGAGCGAAGGTTTGTTCCATAACGGGCAAGGTTCTGTAATTAGGTTTGTGGGTCGGAAAAAATAGAAAATCAGAAGTGAAATAATAAAGCATTTCCAGCGTTTTTAGACACTGGGATTATAGTTTTATTCAACCGAAAGCCATAAATTCGTAAAATCAAAAAAACAACAAAAACAAATAAATATAATTCTATGAAAACGATGATTAAATCAATCGCGTTGCTCTTTACAGCAATTACCGTTTCTGTAAGTGCAATGGCTCAAGATGCTCAGCCTAAGCCAAGTCCCGCGGCTACAGCAACCGGAAAAGTTAAAGGTGCAACCATCACCATCAATTACAGCAGCCCAGCCGTAAAAGGACGTAAAATCTGGGGAGGCCTGGAAGCATTCGACAAAGTATGGCGTGCTGGTGCAAACGAGGCTACAACTTTCGAAACCGATAAAGATATCGTGGTAGAAGGTAAACCTTTGGCTGCAGGAAAATACAGCTTCTTTTTAATTCCTAAAGAAAGCGGAACGTGGACAGCCATTTTTAACAAAGAACCGAAACAATGGGGTGCTTACAAATACGAAGAAGCAAAAGATGCTTTACGCGTAGAAGTTAAAACCAAAGCATTAAAAGCAACACAAGAACGTTTGGTTTACAAAATTACCAAAAGTGGTTTCTCTTTAGATTGGGATAAAATTTCTGTTCCGGTTAATATTAAATAGTAAGATAAAATTATTTTCAAGCCGTCCTGATTTTACATTTGGACGGTTTTTTTATGCTTTTTTTGGAAAATGACTGGATTGTAACTCTTGGCGGCTTGTAGTCCCGCTTTCCATTACTCCCGACTTAACGTCGGGATTCATTGCAATCGGGTTTAGAACCAGGGGTTTATGCACCCTGCAGCCTAAAAAAATGAAATACTACTGTAGCCATCTAGCCCCGGTTGAAGCGTTTACCCTGCAGCAACGAGGTACGAGGCAGCGAAGCGTAAAAGCGAAAAACGGGAGGAAACTTCTTGTTTAGTACAGGCTTTGCGCTTCAATTAAAATCGATAGTTTTTTATAATGAAAAGAATAGATTGTGGTTCTTGGCGGCTTGTAGTCCCGCTTTCCATTATAAGTCCTCGCTTCGCTGTGGGCTTTTCATTGCAATCGGGTTTAGAAACAAGAGTTTGTACACCCTGCAGCCAAACAAATGAAATACTGCTGTAGCCACCTAGCCCCAGTTGAAGCGTTTACCCTGCAGCAACGAGGTACGAGGCAGCGAAGCGTAAAAACGAAAAACGGGAGGAAACTTCTTGTTTAGTAAAGGCATTGCGCTTCAAAATAAACAAACATATTTGTTAAAGCATTTTCTCCCATTTTGTAAAGAACCTAACACATAATATCAACTTCATGTTAAAATGTTATTTTAGGCCGAATTACAAACCAGCACCCTATAATGAAGTTTCCCTTTAAATTATTGGCCTTATTGCCGCTTCTTTCATTAAACGTTTTAGCACAACAAAAAGCACAGCATTTTTCTATTAGAACTGCTAAACCTGTTGATCAGGTGAATGTTTTTCTAGGCTCTTCTGCCGATCATGGGCAGATGTCGCCAGCTGCATCGGCACCTTTTAGTATGTTGAGCATTGGTCCGCAGACTTACCCTAAAACACATACGGGGTACGAATACCTGGCCAGGAAATTCGAAGGTTTTACACACAACCGGTTTGAAGGTGTAGGCTGTCAGGGCTCGGGCGGTAATATTTTCATCAAACCATTTTTAGGTAACGATCCGGCACAGTCAGAGCTGATTAAGGTTTCTGAAAAAGCCAGTCCGGGATATTATGAAGTTGGTTTTGAAAATAACATTAAAGCCAGTTTTACCGTATTAGGCAAGGCTGGAAAGCATGCTTATCAATTTCCGAAAGGCCCTAAAGGTTTTTACCTCGATTTAGGTTATGCTTTTAACGGTGCTTTTGTAGCTGAATCTCACGATGTGAACGGTAATACGGTAAGCGGATGGATTACCTCAAGAACAACCTGTGGTGCAGGTAAATACAAGATGTTCTACTATATGGAAATCGGCGATAATGTGTCATGGAAAGTAATCGGCGATCATAAAATGATTGCCATGCTCAAAGGAGCGGTAACTTCGGCAGGAATCAATATCGCCCTTTCTTCTGTCAGTGTCGAAGCCGCAAAAGCAGCTATCAATAAAAATCCGTTCAATACCGTAAAAGAACAAAGCAACGCCGATTGGAATTCAAATCTTTCTAAAATTACCGTAAATGGCGATCTGGAAAGTGCAAAGTTGTTCTACTCGCTTTTATACCGTACCATGCAGTCGCCTTATGTGATTTCTGAAACCGACGGAACATATCGCAATACAAAGGGTGAAATTCAGAAAGATAAAGAAATCCGTTACAACGGCTGGGCGATATGGGACAATTACCGTACACAGTTACCCTTGCTTTCGCTAATTGAACAAGACAGGTATGCCGGAATGGTGAGTTCTATTGCTGATCTGTATAACTCAGGTAAAAAAGATTATGCTGGGCAGAATGAACCCTCAAATACTGTACGCTCAGAACATGCCATTGTGGTTTTGCTTGATGCCTACCGTAAGGGCTATCCGGTTGATTTTAATAAAATTGCAGATTCACTAGAGAAAGAAGCAAATGGCCTGGATTATAAATCTCCGGATAAAGCTTTAGAATCGAGTTACGATAACTGGGCATTGGCAGAAATCTTCAGGATTTTAAAGAATAAAGAAAAATCTGATTTTTATCTCAATAAAGCACTTGAATACAAGAAATATTGGAACAAAGACTTTAAAGATATGACCAAAAATGATGTTGACCGCATGCAGGCCCGCGGTTTATACCAGGGAACCATTTGGCAATACCGGTGGTTTGTGCCTTATGATTTTAAAGGATTAATTGAATTGGACGGAGGAGAAGAATCTTATCTGGCAAAACTGGATGAATTTTTTGCCCGTGACTTATACAACCATGCCAATGAACCAGATTTGCAGGTGCCATTGATGTATAATGTTACCAGGTCTGGTTATAAATCGCAGTACTGGATGCATCAATTGGCGACTGATACGGTAATCCAGAATTACTTTAACGATAACAGCCGCGGAATCGGCAGTTACATCGGCAAAATTTACAGAAACCAGCCAGATGCTTATCTTCGTACGATGGACGATGATGCCGGAGCGATGAGTGCCTGGTATGTTTTTGCGGCAAGCGGTTTTTCTCCTGCCTGCGTAGGGTGGCCGATTTATTATTTAAACGTGCCTTTATTTCCATCGTTAAGCTATAACCTGCCGAATGGAAAGACTTTTACGATCGAAACTGAAAATTTTAGCTTGAAAAATAAATATATCAAGGCTGTTTTTCTCAACGGAAAGCCTTTTAAAAAGAACTTTATCACCCAGGAAGAGATTAATTCCGGAGGAATATTGAAAATCGTTGCTTCGGCTGTTCCGGTTAAAATTTCGGATACCGAAAACTGGGTTTCGGATCTTGAAAAACAATTTTAAAAAATTAATAAAAAAGGGCAAACTAATTCCTGATATTTCTGTTGTTCTAGTATAAATTCAAGATCATGGCACCTTTAAAATTAAGCGAAGAACAAAATGCAACACTAGGCAACAAAAACACCTTAGAACAAGTTAATGAACAGCCTTTAGAACTTCATCCCGAAGCGTATAAAGTAAAAGGCCCATCACCTGACAAGATGAAGACGGTATCGTCATCATTAAGGAACTATGCTCACGGTTTGTACGGATTGTTGTAAAAAACGCCTCCCAAAAATCTCATCATACCAGATTATATAAAGCAGCCAAATTTTGAAAAATTTGGCTGCTTTTTTTATTAATTTGAAAGAAGTCAAGTTTTAAAAACTTGACTTCTTTGGATACAATTCCTACCTTACCCTTATGAAACTAAGCGCCGGAATATTACTCTTCAGAAGAAAAGATCAGCAGGTCGAATTTTTTCTGGTTCATCCCGGTGGGCCATTCTTTGCCAAAAAGGATCTTGGTTTTTGGACTGTGCCAAAAGGAGAATTAAATGAAGACGAAGAATCTTTAACGGCTGCCATCCGCGAATTTAGAGAGGAAACAGGCCAAAGCTTAACCGGGAATTTCATTGAATTAACCTCTATTATACAAAAGGGAGGTAAAAAAGTATTATGCTGGGCAGTGGAAGGAGATCTCGATCCTTCAACAATTGTTAGCAATACCTTCGAAATAGAATGGCCGCCACGATCTGGTAAAAAACAAAGTTTTGCAGAAATAGACAAAGCCAATTGGTTTGCTTATGCTGATGCCGTTACGCACATTAACGAAAAACAAATCGCTTTACTTGATGAATTAAAATTAAAGTTAAGCCGTTAATTCAAAATGCGAGATTTCCTTTTCGGCACCATTGATAATCATCGAAATCTGGTGGTCGCCTAAATGAAATTTACGTGTGGTAATCAGTACAAATTTTTGTTTTCTGATGATGTTTATTGTTGCACCCGCAGGATAAATCCTTTCTGAAATTTTATATACTTTTTTGGTGTTCTGCCCATTTTGTTTTTTATAATAAATGGCGTATTCCAATCTTACTTTTTGTCCGGAGGTGTTTTCATTGAGGATAGCAAACGAAAACTCCAGGCTTTCGCCAATCCTGATCTTGGGCGTTAAGATTTTGAAATCTTTTAATAAAATCCCTGCATCATCTAAACCATAATGTTTAAGGATATCAGCATGGCCCTGTTTAAGTAATGTACGACTGCCATGTTTAATAATAGCATCTGTTTCGGCACCCAAACCCGACCATTTTTTGGCCATATTTAAAACAACCTGGGGATGATCTTTTGCAATATCATTTAAGCTGTTGGCAACACTCCGTCTTACATATTCTGATGGATCTGTTTTAAGATTTTCCAGTATCGGTAAAATGGATATCGGGTCTTTTTTCAGAAACGGAATACCCATGGCCCATGGTAATCTCGGACGGCTGCCTTCGCTGGCGAGCCTTCTCACTCTATGGCTTTCGTGCAGCGACCATTGCTGCATCCTTAAAATCATTTGATTTTCGTACTTTAATATAAAAGGACGCACTGCAAATTCACAGCTTACGAACTGGGTGACAAACTCAAGTGCCTCAACTGAGTTTTCAAAATCGTTTATGCCATAAGTTTCAATATAATCTGGCAGGAACATATAAGCCAGTCCATCTTCCCCGATTCCCTGTATTCTTAATTGTGTAATTATTTTTTTGATCAGTTCAATACTTTGTGGGTAATCATCCGGTAAAAAACCATGCAAAACCTTCGAGGTATGTTTCATCCGCTCTTTAAGTTCCTTTGATTCAAATTCAGGAATAAAAACCGCTTTAATAAATTTCCCTTTATCAAATTTTGGAATGCAAATCTCTAAGGCATTGCTTAAACGATCATAAAAAGCAGGAGAGTATAAATCTTTCAGTAGGCTGGCCATATTTGCAAATTGCTTTTGTGTTATCAAAATTTATTAGCGACTAATTTACTAATTTTATTAGTATTTTGGTGCGTATAATTCGAAATAAATCATTTTGCGGTAGTATTTTTACCAACTGCTAAATAATTTCAGCTTTTTCTTTACCACATTTGTTTATCATAAAAACAACGACATGAACACTACAAAAATAGGTTGGATTGGCTTGGGCAATATGGGGATTCCAATGGCAGAACGATTGATAAAAGCTGATTACGCAGTTACCGTTTATAACAGGAGTAAGGATAAAGAAACTGCTTTGAAAGAAATGGGTGCATTGATTGCCGAAACGCCCAAAAATCTGATTAGCCAAACAGAGGTAGTAATATTAATGGTAGCTGATGATGCTGCAATTGAGCAGATTTTTAACGGACCAGAGGGCCTTTTCAGCGCAGAAATTTCAGGTAAAATTATAATTAATATGAGTACCGTTTCTCCTGCTATTTCAAAAAAAATGGACACGCTGTGTAAAGAAAAAGGAGCTCAATATTTAGATGCACCGGTTTCTGGAAGTGTAAAACAGGCAGAAACAGGACAATTGGTGATTATGGTGGGTGGCGATGAAACTGCTTTTGAACAGGTGAAACCCATACTAGAAAAAATAGGTAAAATGGCAGTACGCCTGGGCGATACAGGTGCAGGTAATGTGGCTAAACTGGCCATTAATTCATTATTGGCCCTATATACCCAGGGTTTGGCTGAAACGGTAGTATTTGCCAATCAACAGGGAATTGAAACTGAAGACCTGCTTAATCTGCTCAATAATGGTGCTATAGCTAACACCTTCACCAAAATTAAAGGCGATGCCATTATAGCCGATAACTATAAGCCTGCTTTTGCCCTTAAACATATTGTAAAAGATTTAAACCTCGCCAAAGCAATCGGACTTGATTCACCTTTGGCCAAAACCGCATTAAATACTTTTGAGGCAGCAACCGCCAAATATGGAGAGGAAGATTTGATTTCCGTAATTAAACATGTTAAAGAGTAAAGAGCGCTTTTTAATGCTAAAGGAATAACCATAGGAGGTTTTGATGCTTTCTTATGGTTATTGTATTTGAATAATTTAATCTAACTATATTAGTTATCGCTCTGTTGAGATAAGAATTCGAGTAGGTTTTTCTGCATTATACCGTCTTTGTTTTGCCCGAGTAGGATATCATTTAAGGTAATAACATATTTTGGATAGTTGTCTTCTATTTTTAAAAGATTTCCGAATTCCCTGGTCGCAGTGTTCTCACTCTGTATAGTCAGGCAAACTTGTATGTACATCTTTTTGCCGTTTTTTTCTGCCACGAAATCAATTTCGTTGTCGCCGAGTTTACCCACAAAAACATTAAAGTTCTGTTGTCTTAAGTGTAAGTAAACTGCGTTCTCCATTAATTTATGGATATCTGCCAATTGATTAAAACCAATAATGGCATTTCGGAGGCCTAAATCTTCAAAGTAATATTTTTCTCCTATTTCAAATATTTTTAGCCCGCCCACTTCAGAGCGCTGAACTTTATGCACAAAAAAAGTATTGCTTAATGCCCGTAGGTAATTTATGGTTAGCTGGGTAGAAATATCCACCTTTTGGGATTTTAAATATTTGCTGATATTGTTGGCGGAAAATAAACTCCCCATATTATCTGCGAGATAGGTAACCAGATTTTCTAAAAAGGAGACATTACGGATGTTCTCTCTGGCTACAACATCTTTGAGCAATATTGTAGAGTAAACACTTCGAAGGTATTCGTATGGTAGGTTCTCTTCCAGCCCAATATTTGGTAAAAATGGCATTCCCCCATACTTAAGATAAAGCATAAGTGAGTCTGATTTATTTTCAAGTTGATGAAACTCAAGAAATTCGAGAAAGCTTAAAGCATGGATCTGAAAAACCATGTACCTACCTGATAAATGAGTAGCAAGTTCACCAGAAAGCATATTGGCATTGCTACCCGTACAATAAATATCGCAGGTATTTTTTGCCAGTAAACTCCGTAAAGTCCGTTCAAATTCTTTTACTTCCTGAACCTCATCGATAAAAAAATAGTTGTTTTTATCTGACGGGAATTTGTCTTTAAGGTAAGCAGATAAATCTTCATGTGTTTTAATGCGCGAAAAATCATCCACCTCCATATTGATGTATACAATATTGGCATCTTCATCGGTGGCCTTTATGTTTTCAATCAACTCAAGCATAACATAACTTTTACCTACCCGCCTTTGACCAGTAAGTACTTTAATTACTTGTTTATTGATAAACGGTATAATCCGATTTGTATAAGTTGGCCTTTTTATGAGTTTCATGTATATCGTATACTTTTGCCAAAAATATAAAAAGTTTCATGTATATCGTATACTTTTGCCAAAAATATAAAAAGTTTCATGTATATCGTATACTTTTATGTAAAAATTAAAAAGTTTCATGTATACCGTATAAATATAGAATGGCTATATTTTTAATCCACCAAAAGTGCTGCCTAAAATTATGGTTAGTACAATTAAGGTGATTACAACATATAGTTTATCCTTTTCAAGTATAAAAGCAAACAAAGAGAATACAATGCGCATGACAGGAGTAATGATCAATAGCAATACGCCGAACTGGATAATGGCCATCGGCTTAAAAGTAAAAAGCCCCATAAAAATCCCATCGAAAGTGATGAATTCATTTTCTTCACCTTTAAAGATATGGTAATCAGGCCGGACTTGTGTACCGTTTTGCACCAAAAAAAGTATGCCACCCAATAAAACAACCAGGCTGGCGGTGATTACACCAAACCTTAACAGTTTGCCTACAATTTTTTCTACATCGCGGTCTTGTATAGGGTGAGTTGAGATGATATTTTTCATTTTCATTTAAATTAAAATTTGTGGTGATAACCATTGTAAATCATTTCGAGTGCAACGAAAGTGATGGCGATACAGAAAATAATCCTCAAGGTCGAAGGATTAATTTTGGTCAATAATTTGGCTCCTGTAAATGCTCCGCCCAATACGCCAAGCACTACAGGAAATGCAATCCCCGGATCTATATAGCCACGTTGCAGGTAAACTACAGCACTGGCTGCTGCGGTTACACCGATCATGAAATTGCTGGTGGTTGTACTTACCTTAAAAGGAATTTTCATTGCCGTATCCATTGCCAATACCTTTAACGCACCCGAACCAATCCCCAATAAACCCGACATTACGCCAGCTACCGTCATGATAGAAAAGCCAGCGCCTACATTTTTAAGCTTATACTCAACCGGTCCGGTTGGTGTTGGGTAGCTGCTATTGAGTTTTAATACCGTTGAAAGTTTACTGCCCTCTGTTAACGCTTCCTGGTTCTTTTTTCTTAAAGTCATAGCTGCTGAGAAAAGCAAAACGCAGCCGAAAAGAATGGCTATAGTATTTGTAGGAGTATAAATGGCGATTAATGCACCAACTACTGCGCCTACGGTTGTTGCAATTTCCAAAAACATACCTAAGCGGATATTGGTAATACCTTCTTTTATATATGCGCTTGCAGCACCTGATGAATTGGCAATAGAAGCAAGTAATGCTGCACCGATGGCATAGCGGATGTCGACATGAAAAACTAGCGTAAGCAGGGGAATTACAACTACTCCACCACCGAGCCCGGTTAAGGAGCCTACAAGACCTGCAAGGTATGCCCCGAGGAGTAAGATGAGGGTAAAAGTTAAAATTGACATGATTTTATAATTTAATGATTGTTGTTCAATATGGTCGTGATGATTTCGCGGGCAGCATCGGCATTCCTGTTATTGATGGCCTCAAATAACGCCTGGTGTAAATAATGGCTCATCGCAAAATGTGAAATACCGGAAGGTGCACGTTTGGCAAAAAAATCGCGGATAATTACGGTGAAACTTTCATAAAGATCGGCGAGTACACGGTTTCCGGATGCACTGGCAATAGCCAGGTGAAATTCGATATCAGCATTGGCACATTCAGTTCTTGATTCGCTTTCGATAGCTAATTTTCTTTTTTCAAGTGCCTTAATAATTGTCTCTAAGTCTGATTCTGTACGGTTTTTAGTGGCTAAACGAACAATTTCCTGCTCGAGCAAAGCCCGTACCTGGTTAATTTCTTCAAAGTCAGAACTGCGTAAACGTTGCTCAATAGGCTCGCTAGGGGTGGCATTAACTTTTGTTCCAAAACCTTGCTGTACGGTGAGGATTCCTGATAAGGTTAGCGATTTTATTGCCTCCCGAATCGTAGAGCGGCCAACACCATATAATTCCATTAAGGCTGGTTCTGAAGGAATTTTCTCTCCGACTTTAAATTTACCTTTATTAATATCATTCCTGATTTTGAAGGATATCTGTTCAAAAAGTCTGCTTTCTTTTTTCATGGTTTTGAATCAATAGCGCAAACATACGATGTTTATTTTAAACATCAGATGTTTTGTGTCTCATCAATATCATTTTGTTTTGAATGGGATCTCCGCTGATCTGAATAAAATAGTTTGATGATTGTAATAAAAAATTGTTTCTTTTCAGCCTTTTGTATCAAACTGGATTAGTAAATGGCATGCTTTTGAAGATGAAAGGCATAATGCAGTGTTTTAAAGAAGAATACTAAATTATTTTAATTGACTTAAAATGAGTATTTTAATAATGTTTATGAAAAATAAATAACCTAATATTTGTATCGTACGAAAAATATCGTACCTTTAAAATATGAAAAGTAATCAAACTGAAAATAATCTGCCTGAACCTACCAAAGCTGAATTAGAAATTCTTCAGGTGTTATGGGAGTTCGGTCCATCTACAGTTCGGTTTGTAAATGATAAATTGAACGAACAGCGCGAGGTAAATTATACCTCAACCTTAAAGCAAATGCAGATTTTAACCGAAAAAGGGATATTAAAACGTGATGAAAGCCAAATGAAACACATTTATATTCCTGTTGAGGCTGAGGAGAAAACTAAAGTTCAATTGTTGGACCGTTTCGTAAATACCTTATACAAAGGTTCTGCATCTCAGTTGATGATGCAGCTTTTGGGGAATGAGAAAACATCAAAAAAGGAAATCGAAGAGATTAAGCGGCTATTGGATGGCATGGACTAATCAACCAGAACAGATGTTAAAGAACTATAATAATGGAATTTAAATTAATCAACCTCCTGCCTGAAAACTGGCTTCATGCCCTTGGCGCTACCTTGTTCCATTCTTTGTGGCTTGGTGTAATTTTAGCTCTGCTGGCCGGTTTGGTCATGTTTACTACCCGTAAGGCAAGTGCTACATGGCGTTATAACCTGCTTACGGTATGTTTAGCTTTATTTGTTATTGCAATAGGTATCACTTTTTGTCAGGAGCTTCAACAACAGGCTAACCATGGGCAGTCGCAGACTGTTCATCAAATCGGAATTAACCTGCCAAAGGCAATTGGAGATCAACAAACGGTTACAAATGTACAGCAAGATATGTATTCCGGACTGAACAGAATCCTTTCCTTATGGAATGCTTATGCCTATCAGATTGTATTGGTGTGGTTCCTGATCATCTGTGGGAAAAGTATCCAATTAATGGTTGGTTTAAATGGCGTGTATCACTTGCGTAATCATAAAACTTATGCAGCAGGTAAAAAATGGGACGAGAAATTAAATGAACTGGCTCAAAAACTGGGTTTAAGCCAACAGGTTAAAGTGATACAATCAGGTATCGCCCGGGTACCCATGGTAGTAGGGCATTTTAAGCCTTTAATCCTGATCCCTTTGGGTTTACTCAATGGTTTATCAAATGCAGAAGTAGAAGCCATCTTCTCTCATGAACTGGCACATATTAAACGCAAAGATTACCTGGTAAACTTATTGCAGAGCTTTATCGAAATTGTATTCTTCTTTAACCCAGCGGTACTTTGGGTATCGCAATTAATAAAAACAGAGCGCGAGCATTGCTGCGATGATTTGGCCATCGCCTGTGTAAACGATCGCAAAAACTACGTTCAGGCCCTTATTGTGTGCCAGGAATTTAAGCAGCGTGCACCTGCTTATGCCATGGCCATGAGCGGGAACAAAGGTAGCCTGCTGCACAGAGCAAGCAGGATGTTATTCAACACCAATTCAACTTTAAACAAAATGGAAAAAACAATATTAACCATCGCTTTGGTATCGGTTGTAGTTTGTACTGCCGCTTTTAAAAGCGTTGGTAATGCAAAAACAGTTGCCAAAAATGAAATAAGCACTTCAATTATAGCTTTACAGGATACGACAAAGAAAAAAGCCAGGTCTGCTGAAGGAAAATCTGCAGATCAACTTGAACGGGAGATCAATGCAAAATTGGACAGTCAGCTGAAAAAACTGAATGAAAAGCAACAACAAACGAAAGAAGATATAAAGGCAATACAAGCAGATGAAAAAGCCAGATTAGATGATGAAAAAGCAAGGCTGGACGATGTAAAACAGGCCAAGGAAGACGCTAAGCAAGCTGTTATTGATGCTAAGCAAGCCGAACTGGACCGTAGGCAGGCTATTGCCGATGCTAAAATTGCCGAAAATGATTCGAAACAAGCCATTGCTGATGCTAAACAAGCTGCTGAAGATGCAAAAGAATACAGGAAATGGGCAAAAGAATATAAATCGAAAGGTTATGGAATAATACAAACGGTACCTCGTCCACCAAAGGCGCCAAAAGCACCGAAAGCTGCAGTTGCTGTGCCGGCAGTTCCTGCTGTACCTGCTACACCAGCAAGCGCTCCAACTCCACCAACTCCTCCAACGCCGACTACTCCACCTGTTTATGGCGAAAACGGCAGTACGAGGACCGGTTCACAGCGTATAGTGACCTCAAAAACCGTAACCAATGGTGATGGACATGATTATACCAACGATATCAATCGGGAATTAATGAAAGACGGCATCATCAGCAGCACCAATAAACTATCATACAAACTCAATAAAGATGAGCTGATTGTAAACGGTGTGAAACAAAATACCGACATTCAGAAAAAATACAAAAAGAGGTTTTTGAAAAATGACAGTCACTCGCTGATGTATAATTTCCTGATCGAAAACAATAAAAACTAAATTCTCAAAGCGCTAATCCAATCCCACATCATGAAATTTACACTCATGGCTTTTTTAGCCGTATGGATGAATATTGCCCTTACTTTTGCTCAAGCTCAACCACCTACATCCAGAATTTATGGACGTGTATTAGATGCTGAAGGAAAAAATATCGACTTTGCTACTGTAGCCTTGCTAAAAGATTCGGTATTGCTCAAAACCACTTTCACTGAAAAGGATGGCCTGTTCAGTTTTGATCAACTGGCTTATGGGAAATACCTGATTAAAATATCGGTGGTTGGTGCGCCGATTTATAAAACCGATACATTGGTTTTAGATGCGAACCATCAGGTTGTAGCCTTGCAGGATATTAAAATGAGCACGGGCGCCAATAATTTAAAAGAGGTCAATATCTCGGGGCAAAAAGCTTTTGTTGAACGGAAAATAGATCGGACTGTGGTAAATGTTGATGCGCTGATTTCTAATGCGGGAACAACGGCCCTGGATGTGCTGAGCAAATCGCCCGGTGTAAATGTGGATCAGAACGGGGTAATTTCGCTTAAAGGGAAAAACAGGGTAGCCATCTTTATTGATGATAAACCAACTTACCTGTCGGGTGCAGACCTGGAGAGTTATTTGCGCTCGCTGCCTTCCTCTTCGCTTGATCAGATTGAACTGATGACGAATCCGCCTGCCAAATATGATGCTGCCGGCAACGGAGGGGTAATCAATATCAAAACTAAAAAAACCAAAACTGCTGGGTTTAATGGAGGCATTAACCTGAGTTTAAATCAAGGCGAGCTAACGCGTTCGAACAACAGTTTTAACTTTAATTACCGTAAGGATAAAATCAATGTTTTTGGGAATTTAAGTTATAACCTCAACAACAGTTTTACCGATCTGGACCTGAACCGAAAATATAAAAATGAGGATGGTAGTGCCAAATCCTACTTTAATCAGAATTCTTATTTTCGCAGGCATGGTAATACGCTTAACCTGAAAACAGGACTTGATTATTATGCTTCAGATAATACGACCTGGGGCGTGGTGCTCACAGGTATGAACCGGATTTCTAAACAGGTAAACAACAATACCAGTAATTTATCCAATGCATCAATGCAGCTCGATTCGGTAATCAGGGCCGAAAATGTCGATCAGATTAAGTATCAAAATGCAGGTGTAAATTTAAATTACAGGCATAAATTTAAACAGGCAGGACGAGAATTAACCTTTGATGCGGACTATCTGCTCTACAAAAATAAAACCGATCAAACGTATTACAACTTCAGTTACCTGCCTGGTGGAACCTTAAAATACCAGGATATTTTAACCGGTAATCTGCCTTCAAATATTGATATTTATACGGCTAAAATGGATTATTCGCATCCACTTAAAAATAAATGGAAACTGGATGCAGGTGCTAAAACCGCCTACACCAAAACCGATAACATAGCCGATTACTTTAATACGGCAAACGGAAAAACCAGTGCCGATTACGAAAAGAGCAATCACTTTTTATATGAGGAGAATATCAATGCGGTTTACCTGAATATGAGCCGGGAAGGGAAGCGGTTTTCACTCCAGGCTGGCCTAAGGTATGAAAATACGGTTTCTAACGGGCATCAATTAGGCAATCTGATCAAACCTGATTCGAGTTTTAAAAGAACCTATAACAGTTTATTCCCGACGATTTATTTTTCTTATAAACTGGATACTGCCGGAAATAATGAGTTGGGCTTAAATTATGGACGTAGGATCGATCGTCCGTATTACCAGGATCTGAACCCATTTTTCTCTCCATTGGATAAATTTACTTATTATGTTGGAAATCCATTCTTAAAGCCATCATTTACACAAAGTTTAGAGCTTTCGCACACCTATAAAAATAAAATCACCACCACTTTAGGTTACGGCTGGGTGAGGGATGAGGTGAACGAAACCATAGAGATTGTAGATGGTACGTATTACAGCAGGCCAGCTAACGTGGGCAAAACCACGGTAGCCAATATTTCGGTAAATGCAGAGATCGACCTTACCAAATGGGTTAAACTGAATGCCTATGTGGAGTATGCAAAAATAGTTTCGAAAACAGATTTTTATACGGGCTTTCTGGTTACCTATGGAAGTTACTTAAAGGCAAATCCAAATCTGCAGTTCAAAATCAGTCCAACATGGAATGCTGAGGTCAATATGCGTTATCAAAGTAAGCTATCTAACGTACAGTTCTTTTTGGGAGAAGTGCATGAGTTTGGCGCAGCGGTGCAGAAAAAACTCTCATCAAAAAGCACATTGAAGTTAACCGCGAACGATATATTCAGGACCAGGGTTTACAATGGGGTAATTAATAACCTGGCAAATACAGAAGCAAACTGGGTTAACCGTCAGGATTCGAGATCGGTTGTGGTGAGTTATAGTTACCGTTTTGGTAAGGCTTTTTCTTCGCCGGCAAAACACGAATCTTCTGGTGCAGATGCAGAAAAGAACAGGGTAAAGAATTAACTAAATAGATCGTCATCCCGATGCGATAGCTATTGCATGGAGCGTAGCGTTATGGATCTGCTGCGATTTGTACCAGTTTCTTGTTGTTTTGACCACCTAAGCCACTTGAGGGAAGCTAAGTTTAACTCGAAAATAAGACAAATCAAGAACAATCAATTTCCATATTCTCCGTGGCCCCGTGGCAAAAAATAAGAATGGTTCGTGGGGATACGAACCATGGCTGCAGACGAAAGATTGTGATTGTAAAGCCAATTTTTCATTGGCTTTTTTTGGAAAGCAATGTCTGTGGTGCTTAGGTTATGCTAGTCCCGCCCTTTTCTTAATTCCGTGAAGGACGGAATAACGCTGTCGGTCGGGTTTATTTCACCCTAGACAGTAGTACTGTTTAAGCCCTTTAAACCCGATCGGAGCGGGATGCCGATTTCTTCAATCGGCAGAAGCGGGAGCGGGACTGTTTTAGCCAAAGAATTTCTGTAATTGCTTTTCCAAAAAGATTAAAATATTAGCTTGCATCGAGCAATGGTGGGTACATGCTTCTCTAAATACCAGATCCAATTTTCTAAACAAACTGATTCAATACTAATACCCCAACAAGGCCCAAAACAGAAACCAAACTTTCCATCATGGTCCAGGTGCTAAAAGTTTCTTTCAGGCTTAGGTTAAAGTATTCTTTAAACATCCAGAAACCGGTATCATTTACGTGCGAGAACATTAAACTTCCGGCACCGACTGATAATACCATTAACTCCGGCGGTGCTCCGGGGCCAATTAACGGGAGTACCATTCCTGAAGCAGTTAAGGCGGCTACTGTTGCCGAACCTAATGTTACCCTCAGTGATGCGGTAATTAACCATGCCAGTAATAATGGAGATAAATTTAGGCTGCCAGTAAGTTGTTTCACCGTTTCGCCCATACCACTATCGATCAAAATCTGTTTAAAGGCACCGCCAGCTCCAATAATAAGGATAATCATCGCAATGCTTTTAACGCCTTCGGCACAAGATTCCATGGCTTTTGCAATAGAAGTTTTTTGGAGTGCCAATGCAATAATAACCGAAATTAATAGGGCTGCGGTAGGATCGGCTAAAAAAATAAATAATGGTTTACCGATATAATCTATCCTGATGCTGTTCCCAATGGTTCCGGCGATGATTAAGAATACTGGCAGCAATGCCGTAATAAAACTCCTTGAAGCCGAAGGAAGGTTTTCTTCTGCTTCAATGTTAAAGTTGTTAACTGTTCCCGACTGATTTCGTTTGAGAATCAATCGTGGAAAATAGATTCCGGCAATAACCGCAATAGGTACGCTTAAAGTTAAGCCGTAAATTAATGTTTTACCAATATCGGCGTGGAAAATTCCGGCTAAAGCAACAGGTCCGGGGTGAGGGGGTAAAAAACCGTGTGTGACCGAAAGAGCAGTAGCCATTGGGATACCAATGTATAATTTTGATAGCCCTGTTGTGGCTGAAATGGCAAAAACCAACGGGATTAACACCACGAAACCGGCATTGTAAAATAAAGGAATCCCCACTAATAAGCCGGTTAACAGCACAGCCCATTGAATGTTCTTTTTGCCAAAGGCCCCAATTAATATGAAAACGATTTTTTTTGCCGATCCGCTGTCTTCAATCAATTTGCCCATCATTGCGCCTAGTGCCAAAACCATTACCATGCTGCCCAGTGTGGAACCTATACCATTGCTAATGGAGTTCATTACCTTTGTAGCAGGCATCCCCAATAAAAGCCCTGTAATAATCGCCACAGCAATCAGGGCAATCATTGGGTTAATCTTTTTCAAGATCAGCACGAAAAGCAACAGGATGCCGAAGAGTAGGATAAGTAATGACATTTGGTTAGGGTTAAAGTAAATGTGATTAAATGTAGCTTTTACCACAGATGCACACAGATAAACACCGATTTTAATATTATCTGTGTCTATTTTTCATTTTTTTAGCGCTTTTTACTTTTTAACAGTAATTGTCCGTCCGGTAACAAGGTTAAATTCGTAAACCCGGTAAAGGCCATCGTCACTAATTTCTATATTTTCTACCAGGCCTGTTTTGCTAAAGGTATCGGTTACCATATCGCCAATTTTTACATCCTGAAGAATATCGTTTGGCGTATCGTTGTTTAATCTGATCATAAAAGTAAAAGTATCAATTATTCGTAAAACTGTAAGATAGTTTAAATGAATTGAAAAGCGGATAGCGTTTGGCGGATGGTGTGTTTGCGGTACATCACGAGTATCTTCATCAAAACTTAAATTCTTAACACTTTTCGCGTGGCGCTAAACGCAACTCGTTTAACTCTCTGTTCTCAAAATCTTCAAGGGCGGTTGGTTCAGAATACTTCTCGTGCTCAACACACCTGTAACTACCACGAGCGATACAATTGAGCCGAACAACAACAGGGTTGGCACAAGAGGAGGTACAAAGGCGGCATCGAAGGTGAATTTAGCCAATGCCCAGCTTCCGCTTATGCCCAGAATTAAACCGGCACCTGCCGCAAAAGCACCTAAAAAGAAATATTCGATCGCGTTTATCGCTAAAATCTGCTTTCTGCTCGCACCCATGGTCCGCAATAAAATACTTTCTTTTATCCGCTGATTTTTACTGGTTAGCACTGAAGATATTAAGACAATCCATCCGGTTACCATACTAAAGCCTGCCATGAACTGGATTACGAAACCGATCTTACTCAAAAGTTCATCCAGGAGTTTCAATACCAGATCTAAATCGATAACTGATACATTGGGGAATTTTTTTACTACCTCTCCCTGGAAACGAGCTGAAACTTCGCCCGATGGTACCCTGGTCATTAACACATGAAACTGTGGCGCTTCTTCGAGTACGCCAGCCGGAAAAACGACCCTGAAGTTGGTCTGCATCCGGCTCCAGTTTACTTCCCTTAAACTGCCAACAACTGTAGGGATCATCATACCCTGCACGTTAAAAAGGATTTTATCATTCAGACCAACATTAATAGATTGGGCATAACGCTGATCGAGAGAAATATAAACCGTTTCATTCGGTTTTATTTTTCGGGTCCATTTGCCTGCTGTAATTTTCTCTGCTGCCGTTAAAGTATCCTGGTAAGTAGCCCTGATCTCATTGCGGTAAGCTCTTCTGTTATTGGTATCGGCACTGGCTTTCTTTCCATTGATTTCTTCTATCCTCATGGTAATTACCGGTACCTGGTTCATTAACGGTAGCTCGAAAGCTTTGGTTAAACTGTCCAATCCTTCTTTTTGGGTATTTTGAATATCAAACATTACCATATTGGGCTGGTTAGCACCTGATGAAAGCGTAACGCGACTCATCAATATGCCCTGAACAAAAAACAGGGTGCAGATAAATGCTGTTGATAAACCTATGGAAACCGTAAGCATTAAGGTTTGGTTATTCGGACGGTAAAGGTTAGCAAATCCCTGTCGCCACAAATAGCTTGATGAGTTGGGCAAGAGTTTACGCACCAGGAACATCAATAATTTAGACAGCACAATTAACAGCACAAAAGCAATGGCTATGCTCAACGTAAAAGCCAGTGTTTGTATCCAGGTTTTCATCTGCAAATGGGTAAAGCCGGTAATAAAGGCCGCCATTAGCAGGTACACCAACCAGGTGAGCGGATCTCTTTTGCCCCCTGCTTTTTCGAAAGATATCCTGATGGCATTTAATGGAGAAATTTTTCTGACAGATAGGAGTGAGGGGAGCGCAAATAGGATCGAAATAATCAATCCCAGTAAAATTCCCTGACCAACAGCTGTCCACGAAACCTGCATGGTAATTTCGACCGGCAGAAAATCTTTCAGCACGAGGGGTAATAAAAATTGAATTCCTGTACCCAAAATGGCGCCCAAAACCGAGGCGATTAACCCGATGCAAAACACCTGGATAAGGTAGATTAAAAAGGCATGCCTTGATTTTAAACCTAAACACCGTAATGTGGCAATGGCGCTTAATTTCTCCTGAATGTAAACATGGATAGCACTGCCAACACCAACGCAGCCTAACAGCAAAGCAATAAAACCGGATAAGGCAAGAAATCGGTTTACATCTTTAAACGATCTTCCGGTTTGTTCTTTTCTCGACTCAACTGTATCGGCATCAAAACCCTCCTTTTCCAGCTGCGCATCCTTTTTTTTCACCCAGGCATCGATACCAGACGGATCGTTATACCTAAAATAAAATTTATTATTGATGCGGCTTCCAGTCTTAATCAGGTTGGTTTTATCGAGCAGCTGCAGTGGAATATATACTGTTGGGGCAATGCTGGCGCCGATCCCGGTTTGTCCCGGTGCCTTGGTAAGTGTACCCAGGATTTTAAAATTTAGATCACCGACTTTGACTGAATCGCCTACTTTGGCATTAAACTGTAACATCAAAGTTTGATCAACCAGGGCGTTTCTTCCGGTTTGAAAGTTTTTTGCAGCTGCCAGCGGAATGGTTTCAATCGTGCCATAATATGGGTAATTGCCTTCAAGGGCTTTCATCTGTACCAAACGGCTACCTCCACTTTTCTGGAAATAGATCATGGAGGCAAATGTTTTCTCCTGCGAGCGCTCATCACCAAGGGTATCGAGCATTTTTTGCATCGCTTTGCTTATCCCTTTGCGGCTATCCAATACCAGATCAGCACCCGTAAGTTCTTTGGCCTGTGCATCGATATCCTTTTGCAGGTTATCTTTAAATGAGTAAACGGCAACAAGGGCGGCAATGCCCAAAACGATGGACGAGATAAAGAGCAATAAACGCGCACGGTTTTTCCTGCTATCCCGCCAGGCCATTTTGAACAGCCACGAAAATTTAATGCTTTGTTTCGGGAGGCTATTAAGCATAAGTAGGATTTTCGTCTGAAATGATTGCTCCACCTTTAATTTTGATGCTTCTTGAGGTTCTGGCTGCCAGTTCAAGGTCGTGCGTTACGATGATCAAAGTGGTTCCGGCATCTTTATTTAAATCAAAAAGCAGTTTGATTACTTTTTCGCTGGTTTCGGCATCAAGGTTTCCAGTAGGTTCATCTGCAAAGAGAATGGCAGGTTGGTTGGAAAATGCCCTTGCTAACGAAACGCGCTGCTGTTCTCCACCCGATAATTGGATCGGATAATGATGCGAACGGTCTGCCAGGCCAACTTTATCCAGCAGTTCCAGAGCATGAGCTTTAATATTTTTTGCGCCTCTTAATTCTAAAGGAACCATTACATTTTCCAATGCGGTTAAAGTAGGCAGCAGCTGAAAATTCTGGAAAATAAAACCAACATATTGATTCCTCACAGCAGCGCGCTGATCTTCATTAAGTTTTTCCAAAGCAATTCCATTGAGTTCAACAGTTCCGCTACTGGCCCGGTCTAAACCCGCACATAAACCGAGCAGTGTAGTTTTACCACTTCCCGATGGGCCGGTAATGGCCACGGTTGATCCTGCCGTGATAGAAAAATTAATGTTATCCAAAACGGTGAGTTCCCGCCCGGCACTTTGGTAAATTTTGCTTACATTTCGGATGTTTAATATGCTTTCCAATAGCTGATTTTTTTAGGGTTTGCGTATAGATTTTGGTCAAACATAACAGGGAGCTACCTGTTAGATAATGGTTAACGATAATTAGATATAGATTTATTAGATATGTTACGAAAACGATTAATGGGCCTATTTGTTTTGAGCCTGATCCTCTTAAGCTGTGGAAACCAACAAAGTAAAAGCAATACAGATAAAACTTTAGATTCGGCTGACCAAAAAACATCGGTTGCAGTTGCTAAAAGGAAAAATATCCTCTTTTTTGGCACGAGCTTAACAGCAGGTTATGGACTCGATCCAACGGAAGCTTACCCGGCATTGATCCAGAATAGGATTGATTCTTTAAAAATGCCATACAACGTAATTAACGGCGGTTTAAGTGGCGAAACTTCTGCAGGTGGCAAAGGAAGGATAGATTGGCTGCTTAAACAACCTGTTGATATTTTTGTACTCGAACTGGGTGCTAATGATGGGTTACGGGGTTTGCCAGTGGCACAAACCATCAAAAATTTACAGGATATCATCGATCGCGTAAAAGCCAAATACCCAAATGTAAAACTGGTAATAGCGGGTATGCAGGTGCCACCTAATATGGGCGCTAAATATGCTTCTGACTTTAAAAACATATTTCCTGATTTGGCCAAGAAAAACCAAATGGCTTTGATTCCATTTTTACTGGATAAAGTTGGCGGTGTGCCGAAATTAAACCAGGCAGATGGTATACACCCAACAGCAGAAGGGGATAAGATTTTGGCAGAGAATGTTTGGGTAGTATTGAAAGGGTTGTTGTAGTTTTCTTGTTTTTTTAACCACAGGAGGCCGCGGAGAAAGGGCGCAAAGTACGCTGAGTTGGGTGCAATAATTTAGACTGAGCGTCATGCTGAATTTATTTCAGCATCTTTCCTGCCATAAAGACCCTGAAATAAATTCAGGGTGACGACCGATAATGGCTACAATTAGCTTATTCATATTCTCACTCCTGTCTAAAACTTTTTAACGTGCCATTATTATTAAACTGGATATCATATCGCTCACGGGTGCCGTTTATTGTTCTTGGTGCCCAGCGCATGCGATTATCCCAAATGGTGATATAAGCATTTGATGTTGGCTTTGCACCTTCAATCTGATCAGTTTTAGCATTATAAATCTGTATGACTTTACGTGCGTCTGCAAAATGAATTTCGCTTAAAGGAAATGTCCGCCGTTCGATATCTGTGGCCAACACGGGTTTAGGCGCAGACCATGCTCCCTTCCGATATTCGTAAGCATCAATATATTTAGAGTTTATGGGATGTTGCAACATCAGGTTTATGGATCCATCCTCATAAAAGTGAATGGATTGATATACCAAAATTCCTTTATTTCGGTACTGGGGCAATTTTTTCAGTTGATCTTCTGCCTTTTCTAGTGCTGCAGCACCTAATATTCCCTTTTTAACCTTTACCAGCGGTTTATCTGTATCAATACTTTTGAGGCCGCCTTGTGGCATCTTCATTTCTTTTAGAAACTTGTTTACCCTTTTTTGTATTTCTTTGGCTGCTGAGGGATCATTCTTTTGCTTGAGTAATTCAATGTCCTGGAACATCTCTTTTGCTTTGAGCTCCATTTCGGGTGTATTAACGGTGTTGCCGTTTATCACTATCGTTTTTTCCTGCCGGCGCTGTACAGAAGTGGTTGTACTGGTTTTAGTAGTTCCTGTATACTCGCCATTTGTACCAAAGTGATTTTCTTTATTATATTTTTTGGCTAAAGAATCGTTAGGATGAAAGGTCTCATCTACACTTTTGGTGATCTGTCTGCAGCTCAAAGTAAGCAAGCTGAAGAGTACAATCAGGCTATAAAATTGCTTTATGTTTTTCATCAGAATTCTCCTTCAACTTGATTTAAATCTTTCTCGAAAGCAGCTTGCTGTGGATCCTCTTTGAGGTAAAAAATAGAAACATATTCCTGCCTGGTGATATCCAGATCGAGCAGATTTACAATCCTTCTGATATTTACCCTGTGTTTTTGGTAAAACTGATCTGTAAATTCGAGCTCAAAATTGATCATTGGCTGCTCGTTGATGTAGGTTCCATTTTGGCTGGCTTTTAACAATCTGGCGTTAGTTTGTGTACCTCTAAATTTAATCTGGAAAAATTTATCAGGTTTGCCGTTAAACTTTCTGAGGATAAAAGTTCCGAAACCACGGTAAAGAAGAAGCGTAAATGCACAGGTTAATAAAGGATGGCCAATACACATAAAACGCCAGCCCATACCCTCACTTTCCGAATCATAAGAATAAACATAATAAGCAACAACAATGGCAGCAAAGCTTAGCCAGGCCAGGTTAGTAAGAACAATAATCACCTTCCTCATGCTTACCTTTGTAGAGGCAAAAATAAAATAAGGAGCATTTTTTACCTCTTTATCTAACAAAATACCGACGGTTTTGCCAACTTCGTAACGGCGTTCGTAGGGGTTTGCATCTTTTACCGAAGTTTTTACAGTAATAGTACTGCCCACCAGATTTTTAAACTGCAGCGTAAGTTCATAGCTATCGTAGGCTGCTCCCGGTTTCGAAATTTTTACAGATTTTAATATTTTGGCCTCACGTGGTTCGCCGGTGGTTTTAAGTTTTTCTATGTTCCGTTTGATCAAAAAGTTGCGGACTACCCATTTCCGGTAATAACCAATTAACAATACGGTCCATAACAGGATAGATATGACAAACAAAGCAAGCGAATACCATGGATTGCTGTCCATCAGGTTGGGCATGTTTTCGCTTTTGATCATGTAATATAAAAACATGGGGAATGGGAAAGCGAAAAAAAACATGTAAATGATCGAGAATATCGAAAGTCCTTTACTGATGTCGTAGTTCATTACTGCTTATTTAATTTTAATATTTTGTATTGTTCAAAACTTGGTCCATAGAAGAAATCGATGATTTTTGGATCTGTTATGTGTATACCGAGTATTGATAGGAGCTTTTTTGTGTCATGGAATGGATGTTAGGTTTCTTAGTTTATCATACGCTATGGTGGATTATTTTTTCTATTTCCGTTAAAATCTCTGTTTCAAATGTCTCTTGTCTTATCTGGCTTTTTCGGTTACTGCCAAAGGGTTGACTAATAGCGAAGCTTTTGCCATATTTATTCTGTTTATGCGATAAGGCATAATGTAGCAGGCCACCTTCTTGTACCTGAAGGATATGCACGTCTTCAAAAGCCATAATTTTACGGGTAAATAATCCAGGGATTTTTTTAGATACCTGTCTTGTGTATTGATCAAAAATATAGGTAACATTAAAATGGAATATGAAGTCATAAAGTGCTGTTAGCGCCGATACTAAACCAATGGCCATTACAGCCCAGTGAGTATCATGGTAGAGATGAAGCATTGGGGTTACCACAAATATTCCTACCGCAAGGAAAGTAAAAAACAAAATTTTGCCTTTGTAATCTCGTTCAGGCTGAAAACTTAGACGCCACTTTCTATTTTTTGGTTATATCCTGTCATAATTAGTGTTGCAATTTTAATTTTGTGACGAGCCCATTATCGTACTTACTTCTTCACTAAGTTTTTGCAGGGGTTTTGCGGTAAATAAAGTTTGTGCCAGTAAAATATGTCTGATTTTATTGCCCTTTCTCATTACCATAATGGCCTGAATACTTACGGTAATGAAATAGCTTTTTTGTTTTGAGATGAGGAAATGGTCAAAATCATCAAAACTATAACTGACCGGGGCGCTAAAGAAAAAACGCTTACGTTGTATCTCACGGTTGTGCTGATCAAAAGCAATAAAGCCTGTTGTACGTAAGATACCCAATAGGCCTATAAGGGCGAAGAAAGTAACATATAAAAATGTTGCCCTGCTGGTGCTGTATATCAATATGGCTATTATGGCCGCAACACAACCAAAAGTAATGGTGTAAAAAAGTCCTTTTTGTACTTTTAGTTTATAAGTATTACCTTCTTGTTCGAAATATTTAAATGTTTGCATGTTGGTTTAATTGCTTGAAAATGAATTTGATATTCTGTAATATCGATCGTTCTTTTTAGTCTACATTAAAATACTGTCCAAACCATTTATCAAATTTTTCTTTGTATTTTTCCTGGGCTGTTTTAATCAGACTGTCAGGTTCTTCAACCTGCCCGAGGTTATAATCGCCTTTCATCCATTTTAAATATTCGCCTAAATCTTCAGGCTCTTCATAGCTGTTGTCATCTTTATAGAAATAAGTTTGATCATATTCCACCCAGATTTCGGTACCGTAGGTGAGCAGGTGCAAAAGCTGTAAAATGTTTTCCGCAACAACATGAACACCACCTTCATCGCCAAAAACTACGATAGGCATCTGGTTTAAGGGGTTGTTCGTTCCATCTTTCCAAATGGCATAAAATGAGCCTGTACCATTGGCCTGGGCAAAAGGGAATAATCGGTTTAAAAAATCTGCATCTTCGCTCCAGCTACGTAGTCCTGATTTATCGTCGATAAAAACACCAAAACCATTCGAATAATTTTCAAAAGAGGAGATATTATTCTGGAAATAAATCAGTTTTTCAAGTTCGACAGGGATTTCTGTTAATCCTAAATTTTGTTTGAAATCGGTGATGTTGATCATGGTAGGTTAGTTAATGATAGAGTTATTGAATGAAAGAATGAGTGAAGCATTAACAACTAAAAAGGCATCTTTTTTACCTCAATGCCATTATCCTTTGCATAAGCTTCTGCAATGTCCCAAAGCGTATTGTATTTTTGTACAAAGGCATCATAACTTTTGTTATCCATTTCGGTTATGGCCACACTAATATCGTTTTCCGGTGCATGGCTATCGATCATTTTTGCAACCATCAGGTGGTCGGTTTCATAGCTTCTTAACACAAAGGCATAAAGATCAAGCGCCGCATCAATCATTGGTTTTGTTTTTTTAGTGGGCTGTAGATCTTTTATCTTTTTAACATTAGCCACTACTGTTGCGATTGAGTTATTTCGAAGATATTTCTCACAGGTGTTAAAATCTGGCGTGTTTGTGCCTCCCTTAACATATCTTAGATAAGTATTGAAATATTGCCCGCCAAAACGCGATATGGAATTGGTATTCAATGCTACCCGGTCAAAATATTCTTCGGGTGTGTTTAATGAAAATTCGCATGCGGTGATGGTTAAAACCATCACCATTAGCATGACATTTTTGAATTTGAGGCGCATAAACTTCTTATTAATATTTACTAACGAATGAAGACTTGTCTTCAAACCATTTACCAATAAGTGGAATAGGTTTTAATGCACCATTGGCGGCATTGATAATCCCTATGATCCAAAGAATGATAAATGCATAACCCACAAATCCTAAAAAAGATAAGGCAGGTACGATACTGGCAACTATGGTAAAGGCTATATTGAAAATAATGCTGACAATAGCAAGGCCTAATGACTGTCTTAAGTGGTATTTAAGCAAAGTATCAGCTTTATCTTTTCCAATAAAATAAGCTACTAACCAACCAATAATGGTAATGTAAGAAACGATTGAAAGGGTTTTGTTGTCCATGATTTCTGTTTTTTAGATTGAAAATTATTTGATTCAAAGTTGAGGCTAATCCTTAGGTTTTTAAAGCTTTTGCCGCCTACAGAGCATCTACTGCATTTTATAAAAACGTCTACAATACATCTACAGGTTTGCTTAATATCTTGTTTTACAGTGTTTTGTTGATTTGTTTTATTTTTGTTTTTCGTCTACAACTATATTCTGCCTTCAATCTTTATGCTAATTTTACGATATGAAATACCTGGCGCTGAAAAACATAATATTCTTAACAGGCATATTTTTTTGCTGTTTTAAAGCTGGTGCGCAGACTATATTGGATAGTACAGCGCTCGGTAACCTTAGTGAAAAGGATAAACCTGCCCTGCTCTCCCAGCTGGCAGAGCGGAGCAGGATCAATGGCGATTATATGAGTGCTATCGCAAAGGCGCAACAAGGAGTTGCTATAGCTTTAAAGTTTAAAAACTTCACCGAAGCCACAAAGGCTTATACCGTTAAGGTGAGTGTGTACGCCACTACTAAACAATTTATATTGTCAAAAAAAGCAAGTGATAGTACTTTGTCCCTCGCACAACAATCGCACAAGCCCATTGCACTAGCCTACGCTTACTATGCGCAGGCCTTATTCTATAATGCCATTGATAATAGCGAGCAGATTACCAAATACTGTCAGCTGGCACTGAAATCATTGGGAAAAGAACCTGATCCTTACCTTAGTGCCAAGATATACTATCAGTTATATATGCTCAACTCACGTCGGGATGACGTTAAAAATGTGAACAAATATGCACAGGCTGCAACTGATAATGCCTTACAAACTACCGATTACAACCTGTTGAGCAACTGTTATATCGCTTTATCAGTTGCTGCCGATTATAATTATGCCGGTACTAAAAAAGAAGTTTTCCGGGATAGCGTCCTCTATTATTTAAATAAAGCACAAAGCCTTTATGAGCAGTATCCTAAATACGTTGCCAGAAAAACGTATGGCATTGCCTGTATCAACGTTGCCGATTATTATTTAAGATATTTCTCTGATACAGATCAGCAGGCAAAAAACAATGCCATCCGTTATGCCGGTATGGCGAATGAAGTAATGAAAGGGGCAATAAATGGTGAGGAGATCAGAGCAAGCAGTTTGGGGATTTTAAGCGAATATGCCAAGAGAGATAAAAACTTTGTAATGGCGGAAGCTTATTTGCAAGAGGCTTACAGCGTAATGATCAGTAAAAAGGTACCTTATTATTATACTTTAATTAATATAGTAACTGCGCTCTCCAGTTTTTATGAGCAAAGGGGGAACTATGAAAAAGCGCTCGAATTCCAGAAAAAAACAACAGAATACAGTAATAAACTATTTGATGAAAAAAAGACCTTAAATGCCCAGAAACTGGAGGTACAGTACGAAACTGAAAAAAAAAACAATGAGGTTAAGCTATTAAAGCAGAGTGAGCAATATGCGAGGCAGCAAAAGTACCTTTATATCGGTATTGCAGTTGCTTCGGTACTGGGTCTGATATTTATGTTCCGTTCTTACCACTTTAGGTTAAGGTATTCATTACAGCGCGAAAAGCAATTGCATTTGGAAAAACAGGACGCTGAACTGCAGATGAAATTCGAAAAAGAAGAGCAGGCGAGGCTAAAGGCAGAACAGCTGTTATTGGAAAGCCAGCAGCAACAATTGCAGAAAGAAGTTATGGCCAACCAGTTACAGCTGGAACATAAAAAGGAAATGCTTTTTCAAATCAAGGAAAAACTGAGCGATAACCATCAGCTCAACATCAATAAAATCTGGAACGAAGAACTGCTTTTGGATAACGACTTCGAAGAAGCTAAATTTCAGATCCAGCAGGTACACCCCGAATTTTTCTCTTTGTTGAACCAAAGGGCGCAACAAAAACTTACCGCGCTTGATCTAAAACTTTGTGCTTACCTCCATTTAAAAATGGACACCAAAAAAATTGCCCAGCTCATGCATATCGAAGCCAAAAGCGTGCGTATGAGCCGCTACCGGATAAAGCAAAAGTTGGGTTTGGGTAAGGATGAAGACCTGAAGCTGTTCTTGCAGGATATGGGCTAGCATGCACTTTAGGGCATTAATCCAAGTGGTTGACCGAATTAAACCGTTTTTGTATTTCGGATAATTGCTTTTCTCTTTTATTAATTAGTTTATGCATTTCCGATTTGTACTTTAATAATTGCCCCTGTTTTGCTATCGCATTATCCCTCAACTGCACCGTATTTGCTTTATTCTGACTTAACTGCTGTATGGCGATTTCATGGCGATCAAAAATTTCCAGCTGTTTAACCGCTTCGTAATAGCTAATTGCTACTTTTTTTAAAGCATTGCCATATTTGATATCATTTGTTTCTACAGCATTTATTTTATTGATAATCTGATTAAAAGCCCGTTCCTCTTCGTCAACCACCTGAAGGGCGCATTTAAAATCGCCATCAATTACACATTTGAGTTTTTTTTCGTTAAGGCCGTTTTTGCCCGCCATCATATTAAATACAGTCCTTTCGGCTGATCCAAGGACTGTATTTAGATGTTTTGCTTTTTTTGACTGACAAGAGATTAAACTTAAAATCAGCAGCGCTAAAAGGATATTTCTTCTTATCATAGCTTTTAAATGATTAAGTATTCAAAAATTCCGGATATGATTTACCAATCCTGAATTTTGAATATTATTTCCGGTTCAGGTCGGTAATTAGCAGGGGATTATCCTTTTTCAGATTTTCGATCAGTTCCTCCACAGCCCCAATGGTGGGATTTTTTTTCAGTTCTTCTACCTCAGCATCGGTAATGCCAACCAATTGGAGAAAACTGAGTTCGCCATGAGGGGTTTCAATTTTTCCCAGTTCCGGATCCAATGCAAAAACAAAGCCCGTTATTTGGGTATCAGTATTTAATCTTATTGGTCCATTGGCAGGGATGAAATGGTTCTCCTCGAACCATTTACCACTCGAAAACACATACCTGGCTAAATTATTCATCACCTGTATGGCCCAGATGGGATCGTTTTCATCATCTTTAAATGGCGCTAACCTAAAGGTAAATTCAAAACCCCACTTGCTAAATTCACCACCTGCCTTTTCTTCATTATAATACAATTCGCTCATGCCATAGCTGATGATATGGCGGTGAAAGCTTTGGTGGTTGCTATCGTAAATACTGGCCCCATCTATCGGGTCGGTTCCGCCAGCCACATAATGGATTCCACACAACGGCGGGTAATGGCGTGCTTCGGAAGTGCCATAAATTTTTTCAAGTTGATCATCTATTGCCTGCCATCCAGGGGTATCATCGGTTGTAAACTGTTGTCTGTATTTTTCAATGGTCATCATAAGGTTGATTAAATTTTAAAATGCTTTCAAAGATTTTGCCATTTTAATTTTATATGGGGCTGCTGCAGTTTTAAATCTGCACACCGATAACAAAAAAGCTACTGTCTGAAATACCATTTTCTTTTTAAAGATGTTTAAGTTCAGGCAGTAAAGTTGAATTTCCTTTCAAATACTTTTCCAATTAATGGAACAGGCTTCTCTAAACCATTATTGGCGGTTACTATGCCTAATAACATTAAGATAAAAGGGACCAATAAAATAAGGTAAAATACAAAACCTAAGGAAGGGATTATGGCCAGAATTATACTGCTCAGGACACTCAAGAGGATGGAGGTAATAATAATCCCAAGCGACTGACCCAAATGATAACTGGCCAGGGAGCTTTTTTCGGTCGATTTTTTAAATTCCAGGTAAGAAATGATCCATCCGATGAGCGTAATGTAGGCAACTACTGCAATTGTTTTCTGTTTCATAGGTTTAAATTTTAATGAATTGAACAATACAAAATTACTGGAGCCTTTGTGCTTAACCAAGAAAAGGGACCCTACACTGCGACTACCAATTTTTGAAATGGTGTCTACAAGGAGACTACAAAATCCTTTAAAACGGTTTAATTTTAATTATTTGTTGTAATTCTGTTCCTGTAAAATGTTTCTTTTTTATTTTTGATTATGCAGCTACCACTGAAAAAATTATTAAATGTCTTACTTTGTCTTTTACTTTTTTTTAAAAGTGCTGAAGCACAAAAGATCTATATCGATTCCTTAAATAATTTGTTGGCACAGAACAGCATTTCTAAAGAAGAAAAGGTTAATCTGCTCTGCAAACTGGCTAAGGCAAATTTTGAAAAAAACCTTCAGCTTTCTTTTCAACAAGCCAATGAGGCCCTTAAGGTTGGAGAAGGGTTAAGGGACGGAAAAAGTAAAGCCATGGCTTATGCGACACGGGTTCATTTGTATGTGTGGAAAAAGGACTTGAAAAGTGCCTATGCAAGTTTAGATAGCGCCATGTACTACGCTCATAAAACAAAAGATCGCGTTGCACTGGGTTTTGTATGGTTCAGAAGTGGTTGGTTAGACCTGGTGAACGATGATAATGATAAATCAATAGCAAAGCTGCTTAAAGCCCTGGATTTTTTAAAGGGCCAGCATGCAGATGAATACGAAAGTACGATATACCATTATCTGGCCAGTTTTTATGGCTATGGCAATGATCCGTCAAAACAACAGAAATATGCCCGTTTATGTTATTTAAGTGCAATTGAAAGTAAACAGATTGACCTGTTGAACAACGCTTATCTTACTATCGGGCAAACTTATTTTGACCGATTTAAGCTTGATACGCTGAAACGCAATTTGCTCGACTCGGCATTGTTTACCTATAAAAAATCACTCCAGCTTTCAAAAAAGCAGGAGGGCCGCATGCTCATTTACAGTAATACTGCTGCGGCAGCTTTAAATACTGCCAATGTATATTTTCAATACTTTCCGCCTTCATACCGCGATAGTGCCGAAAAATATGTCGATATCGCAATGGGTATTGCTACAAAAACAAATTTACTGGAAGTTTTATTAAACTGCTACGGCTTAAGGAGCGAATATGCACTGCGCGACGGAAACTATGATGAAGCAGAAAAACTATTACTCACCGGATTGGCTAAAATTTCTGGTGGCGTAGTAAAAATGCCGCTAACTCAGGCCAGGATATATCAGGGGCTCGCAAGTATTGCCGAAAAAAAAGGTAATCAGCAGGCTGCCTTAAACTATTTGAAGCAGTATTTTAATTATTATAAAAAGGCTTTTGATGAAGAAAAAATTAACAGCACCATTAGGATAGAAGCACAATATCAATCAGAAAAAAAAGCCCAGGAGATTGCCTATTTGCACCAACAGACCAAGTATACCAAAAAACTGAATATTTTTTACATTATTTCGGGATTGACGGGAATTGCTGCATTGCTTTTATTGCTCATGTCTTACAATTATAAGCTAAAGGCATCAATTAGAAAACAAGAGCTGATTGATCAGGAAAAAAAGGCTGCAGAATTAAGGGCACAGTTAAAAGAGGTTGAAGCGATGCAACTTCAAACTGAGCAGGTTTTACTTAAAGAGCGTCAGGAGCGATTGGAGAGAGAAGTATTGGCCAGTAATTTACAAATTGAAGAAAAAAATGAACTACTGGAGCTTATACCAGAAAAGATAAATATTGAAAGCCACCTTTCGCTTGATGAACAGATTAAACGGATTGTGAATCAGCAGAAAAGGATGGATAAAGAATTTGAAGAACATAAGACAGATTTTTTTGATACTAATCCTGCTTTTTTTGAACGCCTGCAAGAGAAAGCAAACCAGACACTTACGCGGCTTGATTTAAAATACTGTTCTTATATGCTGATGGGTTTAACCAATAAAGAGGTTTCCATCCGTTTAGGTATCGAACCGAAAAGTGTGCGTATGAGCCGTTACCGGATTAAACAAAAATTGGGTTTGGGAAAAGAAGAGGATTTGAACCTGTTTCTGCAGCAGTTAGGATAAGTGCCAGGTAGATTCAATAAAAGAAGGGCGAAACAATATTTTGAAAAAAGCCTTTCCCGAAAACAAAACCTCGGGATAATAAATATTGATTGCATGATTTTTAAACACGATCAACAACCTCTAAAATACGTCTTAACCGTTCCGATACCGTTGTATCGCCAACAATTTTTATTACAGGGCAGTTCAGGCTTTCCAGCCAACGTTCGTGGATCCCGATATTTCGGCCTGTAAAAGAACGGTCGTCGTATTTTGATGCCCAATCTATAAATTCCAGGAATAATTTGTGCCGTCGCGCATCTTCATAAATCTGATTTCCATAACGTTCTATTTCCCTTTGCACCAGGCGTTCCATCCTGATTTCTTTTGGCAGGTAAAGGAAAACCGCAAGGTCAAACATTTGTTTCCATTCCTCTCCCCAGCTTACCAGCGAGCCGCCCACAATATAGTTTTCTGATTTTCTTAATTCGTCCTTAAGCAACCTGCTCCGTAATTCGGCTTCTCTCTTTACGGTATATGGAACAGCAGATTTTTCCCAGAAAAAACTATCTGTATCAAAATAAGGGATATTTAACCGGACAGATAAAGTTTCGCCCAAAGTGGTAGAGCCTGCACAGGATGCACCAAGGATGTGGATTTTCATGGCATAAAGATATTGCAAATTGTTTTATCGTTTTGTTAAAACTTGTAAATGTGGTGAGGTTAAAGGCATCTTCTTTTGGATAACTTCTCATTAAAAAGGGTATATTTAAGGAATTGTGGATCATCGAGAGCACCTGTTCGCGAACTGCTTATGAGTATAAGTTTATCCTCACTGCTTTCCATAATTCTCAACGTGTTAATATGCGATCCTGCTTCGGTTTTAACAATAAGCCTATTGGTAGACACTGGGCCTACTATCAAATTAAGGAACAGCCACATTCACTGAAATACACAATAAATCACCAAAAGCAGGAAACAAACATTTTTAGTGACATTCCCAATAATTATACTCCGCCAGAGTGTTGTTTATTTAAGAGTGCTGTAAATCCTGTTCTGAAATGGATTTATCTTTTTATCTGAATAATAAGTGGCAGAGACAACATGCCCAAGTACGGCATGCAATTCAAGTAAAATAGAGTTTTTCATTTTCGGATTAAAATAGATTACATAATAAAATTCCGGTGGCTGTTCAGGATCCAGATAAATCCCCTTTAAGCTAAAACCCGAAATCTTTTTATCAAGTTTTTGTAGATCTTTGGAGCTAAAATTGGTTTCCTTTAAGTACTTGGTTGGAGCCTCATTTCTATTGTATGAAACAAGAATGTCACCAGACTTTAACCATTCCAAAGTGAAATTGCCAGCCGGCATTTTATGCATAGGCTGCCAATAGGCTCTATTGTCCTTAGTTTCCAAACTCATAGAGAGATATGGTGCCGAAACCTGTCCATATGTTCCCTGCCAAATCACAAAAAGAACGAATGTTGATAAGATATGTTTTATCATTTTAATTGGATTGAAGACCTGTACATGTGGCTCTACCGTTTAAACGGGTTCTTGGATCAGCAGGATTGTTATTCTGCCAATAATCTATGTTAAAAGTAAGGTCAAAACGATATAAAGAGATTTGATTACGTGCCCACTCTACAGAAATACCAAGTGATATTTCGGTGCCTGCTTCATAAAGTTCAGACTTTAAGCCGCCTTTAACTAAGGTTTTGCCATCTGTTGTTCTGATTATAGTTCTTTTTTACAAAATATCACCTGCAGCATTGCCCCGGATCTCTGAATATATAGCAAAGACATTTGCGTAAGGCTAAGCAGGTCTTTCCATTTCACCTACCGCTGGGCCGCTTAATTAGGCTGTAACAGGACCACTCACCGTTGGGTCAAGATGGCTCACATTTGGACCCCAGCTAAGGGGTATTTTTACGGTAAGTCTATTTTTCCGTTTAACAAAATAAAAGTCTGCAGTCACATCATATCTCGCTCCATACCATTCGTTTGCAAAAATAATATTACCTGGATTATCGAAAAGATAATAAACATCGTCATCACTATCATCATAAAATCCGGAGTCATCATCTGCATTGGCTACCGATGAAGTACTGGCAATTTTAGGAATTTTTAATTTGTTGGCTTGCAATAAACTATCAAATAGTTTATTGTTTTCAGGATTAGATTTGAGCAATTCATAATCTTTCTTAGAAATTTTTGTAGAGCTTTTGGGAGATACATTAGCTGATTTTGACATCAGATCATCTTTAGTAATCTCCTTCTTACAAGATGTAATGATTGAGAATGTTAAAAAAATTGAGCTTAGAATTAAAATAGATTTTTTCATTTAATTGATTTTATTGTACGTTTATGTACTCTGGCGGAATACTTTGATAGCACTACTTACTATGACAAGTTCGTCAACCCAATGTTGTATGTCGGCTACAAATAAATACTTAACAACTGAGGATTGTAGGTCTTATTACTTAGCCCCGGCAAGGCCTTTCTTGTGCTTTCGTTAAACTCATTAATCGTTCAAATTAAAAAAACTAAAACACCTGGAGCCCTTTTGATCAGGCAATGGAAATGACGATCCAACTATATCTTTAATCATAAATCCTTTTTTATTACAAAATGTGATCTGGGAATCACTATTCCTCGCTACATTTAGTTGAAAATCATTTAAATAGCTGATGCTGCTCACATTTTTAACATGGGTTTTTTATAAACTTTATGCTTAATAAACAGAGCGCAATATGAAAAAGATCCTGGTACCTGTTGATTTCTCTCCAGCAGCAGAGAACGCAGCTAATTATGCAACTGATCTGGCCTACAACATTGGGGCAAGGATAGAACTATTCCATGTTTTTCAGGATCCTGTGGTGTCTCCCGCTGCAGCATCAATGGTATGGCCTTATGAAGCGTATAGCCAGATGGAAGATGATGCTAAAACAGCATTGGAGAAATTGCTTCATAAGGTCGAAAAGAAATACGAAGCCGCCTATCACGATTATAGCCTTAAGCCAGAATTATATGCGAGATCTGTTCGCGGAGAAGTGGATGATGAGGTTTATAAATATTTTACCGAATGTAAAATGAACCTTGTGGTAATGGGATTAAACAGTGCAGGCAAGTTCTCCAAAATTTTGATTGGAAGTAATGTCAGAAAAATGATTGAGCGCGAAATACCGCTTTTATTGATCCCCACAGGCTACCCGTTCAGGAAGCCTAAAAAAATTGCTTTCGCCACCGATTTTAGCCATAGTGATATCCATGTTTTATGTGCGCTTGCCGAGTTTGCAAAACCTTTTAATGCTGATATACTCATTATGCATACAGGTAATTCAAGATCAGATGAGGTAGTTTACAAAGAAACAATGGAAGGTTTTTTAAATCGGGTTGCCGATAGGGTCAACTATAGAAATATCTACCACAGGCACGTAAACAGTGAGCGGATTAAGGATGGCCTGGACTGGATCGTAGAAAATGGTCAGATCGATATGCTGGCGATGGTACACCGGAAACACGGATTTTTTTATCGCCTGTTTAATGGCAGCTATACGCTGAACATGTCTGATCATATTCAGATCCCGCTTCTGGTTTTGCCGCCTGAACATCGCATTCCGATGTAAAGCCAGGCGATCATTGCATAAAACTTAATTGTACAATCTATTCCTAAACAAAAAACATGTATCCTAAAACAATGAAAGCCGCTGTTATCCATCAATATGGAGGACCTCTGGCCATAGAAGAACTTAAGGTCAGACCGCTCAACCCATACGAGATCCTGGTGAAAGTAATTTCATGTGGTGTATGCCATACTGACCTGCACGCCTGTAATGGAGACTGGCCGGTAAAATCAAAAATGCCATTGGTGCCTGGTCACGAAGCCATCGGTTTGGTAGCCGCCATGGGGCATGATGTTAAAAGTGTTAAAGAAGGCGATGTAGTCGGCGTTCCATGGTTGTATAGTGCCTGTGGCTGTTGCGAATTTTGTTTAACAGGTTGGGAAACATTATGCTATGACCAGCAAAATGGTGGTTACAGCGTTGATGGCGGTTTCGCAGAATATGTAATTGCAGATTCCAGGTATGTTGCACATTTTCCTTCACACGTAAATTTTGCAGAAATGGCACCAATTATCTGTGCCGGGGTTACCGTTTACAAAGGTTTAAAAGAAACCGAGGTAAAAGCAGGCGAATGGGTTGCCATATCGGGTATTGGCGGATTAGGCCATCTAGGGGTTCAATATGCAAAGGCCATGGGTTTTCAGGTTGCTGCAATTGATGTTTCTAACGATAAATTGGAAATGGCCAGAAAACTGGGTGCCGACATTGTGGTCAATGCGCTTGAACAGGATCCTGGCGAATTTCTTAAAAAACAAACCGGGGGAATGCACGGTGTATTGGTAACTGCAGTATCGCCTATCGCTTTTAGTCAGGGGCTTTCCGCATTGCGCAGAAAAGGCACTTTATCGCTAAATGGATTACCTCCTGGTAGTTTCGACCTTCCCATATTTGATACCGTGTTGAACAGGATAACCATCAGGGGTTCTATTGTAGGTACGAGAAAAGACATGCAGGAGGCTATCGAATTCGCCGTAGATGGCAAGGTGAAGGCGCAGATTAAGTCTGCAAAACTGGAAGACATTAACGAAGTATTTGAACAAATGAAAATGGGAGAGATTGAGGGAAGGGTTGTTTTAGATATTTCGGGAACAGCTTAGTAATAAATATTCAACATTAATTTTTGAAAAATGTTAGGAAAACTAGAAGAAGAGGAAGTTGAAAAGCTCCTTAAAGAGCAATATATAGGTCGTTTAGGCTGCCACGCCCATGGGGTGAGTTACATTGTGCCCATTAATTACGTGTACCGCAACGGTACGGTTTATGCCCATTCTGCTCCCGGACAAAAAATCAGGATGATGAAAAGCAACCCACAGGTTTGCTTCCAGATTGACCAAATCCGTGACACCTTCAACTGGAAAAGTGTGGTGTGCTGGGGCAAATTTGAAGAAATCACCGATACTTCAGAAAAACAAAATGTTTTGCAGGGAATTATCCACCGGATGATGCCCTTAACAAATACACCATCAGAGCAGCCATCGCATGGCACGGGCAAAACAGATGCGCATGATGAAGAAATTATCGTGTTCAAAATTGTACTGCACCTAAAAACGGGTAGATTTGAGGTTAATGACAAGAGTAATTGATTCATTTAGTTTAAAAGAATATGTTCAGTATTCGAATTTAGGACAAGATGTTTAAATGAAAAAAGCCTGAAATCATGCGATTTCAGGCTTTAGTTTTTTCAGGCGGAGAGCGAGGGATTCGAACCCCCGGACCTGTTACAGTCAACAGTTTTCAAGACTGCCGCATTCGACCACTCTGCCAGCTCTCCGCTGCAAAAGTAGGAATTTGAAGCAAATCTGCAAACGATTTCTGATCAAATATTTTAATTAATATTTTAAGTCTTGCTAATCATTTAGTTAGCGGGTATAAAAAAATCAAAAAGCATCAATATACAGCTAATTTAAGCTGTTTATACCGGGATTTTGTGTTTGTATTTTGAATTAAGCGGCCTGTTTTGGCAAGATTTTCTCGTGTTCGACAGATAAAATTCCATTTCCTTCGATAGCAAAACAGATTAATCCAACCAATACGGAAACTGAAAACCAAAATTCTGAGTAGGGTTTAAAAATGCCTCCCGAAATATTGATAAAGAATACTGCCCCGATCAGTATTGGTAAATTAATCAGGCAGAATGTACGCGTATAGGTGCCCAGGGTAATGGCTAAACCACCAATTAGGTGTAATACGATAATGAAATGTGCCAGTAAGCTGATGCTTATTGCTGTACCTAAGAAAGCACCTCTCATTAAATTGCTAAAGGTCTGCATATTGATGTAAAGATCAATGCCCTTCCAGATTAAAACGAGGCCTAATAAAATTCTAAAATAGTCTAACCATTTTGGGTGGTGGTGATCGCCCCAGTTTTCGATTTTCTTAAGCATATTCATGACTTATATATTTTGGTTAATACAATTTACGCATAATAAAGGATAATAACAATGGCTGGCTAAATGTTTGATTTTGAGATGGAAAATAGAAGGAATTGATGCGCGAAAAGAAAGATCGTCATTGGGAGTAACCATCAGTTCAGTGGCCAGAAAAAAATAGGAATGACGTCCTATATGCGCTTTCTAACGTATTGGGTTTAATATTTTGCGTCCTGCAAAACTCATTGAGCTAAGATGTCTAAGGTGGTCGTAAAAATTAAAGACTACGCTGTTTAATGAACCACCTTAGACACCTAAGAACATCTAATTCATTAAATAATCCTTTAGGCTTTCACACCATATAAGAAATATAAGAACACGTAAGCTTATATGGTCCTTAAATGTCTTATATGGTCAAAAAAATAACACTGAATATCAGTTTTTACATGGACGTCATTATAAGGTACGAAGCAGTCTTACAACGATCGCTGCTAGCGTGTGCATTAAGATTGCTTCGTCGGCTGAAAAAGCCTCCTCAATTAAGATTCTTCGCGCTTTTAAACCTTTAAAATTACCCCTTCTTCTTTTCTGTTATCCTGCTGTTCAAATAATCAGTAGGCGACATGCCAAACTGTTTGGCAAAATTCCGCCCGAAATGCGATTGGGAGCTATAACCCACCAATTCTGAAATTTCGTAAATTTTCAATAACCCTTCGTTTAAAAGTTCAGCAGCTTTTTTTAACCTCGCTAAATTAATCAGTTCATTGGGGCTAAGGTTAGAAATAGATTTAATTTTCCGGTATAAGGTTGGCCGGCTCATGTTCATCTTTTCTGCCAGGTGTTCTACATCCAGATCCTGATTGCTGATGTTTTTGTTAATGGTGTCCTGTAATTTTTCCAAAAATAGCTCATCTGCTTTAGAATAGGCAATACTTTTCAGGTGGAGGAGGGGAGAATTGGAGAAATATTCTTTGATCTTGTTTCTGTTTTTAAGCAGACTGGAAATCTGCACCTGCAAAAACTCGGGCGAAAAGGGCTTTTCAACATAGGCGTCGGCGCCAAGCTCTAAACCTTCAATTTTAGATTGTAATGAATTTTTTGCGGTAAGCAGTATCACTGGGATATGGCTGAGCTCCAGGGTCGATTTTACTTTTGCACAAAATTCAAAGCCGTCCATCTCAGGCATCATCACATCGCTGATAATGAGCTGAACGATTTCACGCTGTAAGATTTCCAAAGCTTCAATCCCATTCCTGGCCTGTAGTACATGATATTTTTCATCCAGATCATCCGAAATGAAATCAAGAATATCTTCATTGTCATCAACCAATAACACAACAGATCTGTCCATATCTTCAGTATCTTTTATGATCAACGTACCTATAATTTCTTCCATTTTCCGTTCAGGTTAAATTCTATAAGTTGGTGGATAGGCAGTTCTAATACAAATATATTAAAATCACCATCATTAAAATCTAAATAAAGTTCACCTCGATGCAGTTGCGCAAGTGATTTCGAAATCGATAAACCTATTCCCGTTCCCGCCTTTATTTCGGTTTCCTTACCCCTAAAAAAAGGTTCAAATATCTTATCCTTAATCTCTTTAGAGATTCTATTCCCATCGTTTTTAACCATCACCACAAACTTATCGTAATCCTGTAATGATAAGTGAATTTGTACACTAGCTTTCCCATATTTTAGGGCATTGTCTACCAAATTGCTGATGATTTTGTAAAAAGCTTCCACATCAATATAGGCATGGATTTTTTTTTCAGGTAAATGAAGATTGTAGCTAATATCCTGCTGTTCTGCGGCAGGTTGGAACTGCAAAAATATATCTTTTAAGATTTCAGAAATATCGGCTTTTACAAAGTTTAATGAAAATTCGCTGGTTTCGGTTTTTCTGAAATCCAATAATTGGTTGGTTAATTTGAGCAACCTATCCGTATTTCGACCCATAATGCGTAAATTCTTTTCTATTGCGGGTACGGCATCGGCCTGTTTAATCAGTTTTTCCATCGGTCCGATAATCAAGGTGAGCGGTGTCCTGATCTCATGGGCGACGTTGGTGAAAAATTCGATCTTCGCCTGATAAACTTCTTTTTGTTTTTCATGTTCAAAAACTTCCATCCGCCTGCTGTTCTTTAATGCAATTTTTCGATGGTACCTTCGCACCAGGGAGAAAATTATTCCGCTTATAGCGATCAAATAAAGCAGATATGCCAGGGGGCTGAGGTAAAAAGGAGGACTTATTTTGATCAGAAGTTTAACATTTTTGGTGCTCCAGATGCTGCTTCCTTCAACCAAAGCTTTCACTTCAAAAATGTAATTGCCCGGGGCAAGTTTGGTAAAATAAACCTTCCTGTTGGTTTTTAAATACTCCCAGTTTTTATAAAGCCCTGTCATTTTGTAGGCATACTCCGTCATTTCAGGAGATAAATAACTTAATGCAGCAAAATCGATACTAAAAGATGATTGGTTATGGTTAAGTTCGATGGTATCGGCAAAAACAATCGATGTATTAGCAACAGAATCTTTCCCATTTAAACCTATTTCCAGGCTGTTGATCTGAAACCCGGTTAAAAATACCGCGGGCTCATAGTTTGTTGCCTTTAAATTGGCCGGATTAAAGCTTATCAACCCTTTTACACTCCCAAAATAGGTTCGGCCATCTTTATCCTGATAGGCAGAACTGTAGTTAAACTGATCAGTAAGCAATCCGTTGGCTTTAGTATAGGTTTTGTTTAAACCTGTAGAGGGGTCAAAATGGATAAGCCCCCTGGTGCTGCTGATCCAGAACTTATTCCCCGCATCTTCTTCGATACGGAACAGGTAATTGCTGGGGAAACCATTTTTTATTCCATAACGCTTAAATTGATGTGTTTTTTGATCAAACCTGCAAAGTCCACCACCATCAGTAGTTACCCAAATGTACTGTTTGCTATCTTCAAAAATACTGTTTATGCTGTTATGGCTTAAACTTTTTGCATCCCCTGGGCTATTTCGATAGTTCACATGTCCCGGTCTGGATAAGTTAAACTTAAATATACCGTCGTTAAAACTGCCTGCCCAGATATTACCTTTACTGTCTTCCATAACCGAATCGTAAAAAATAAAAGGAAGGCCGGCAATAGGGTCGAAATCATCTCTTTTGCGGTTATAAAGATAAATCCCATTAATGGTTCCAACTAAAATTTCACCCGACCGCGTTTTACAAAAAGTAACAATAAAATTGGTACGTAAGGCATTTCCAACACCTGCCTGGTAATGTTTAATCACCTTTTCTGTTTTCAGGTCTAAAACATCCAATCCATGTTCAAAAGTGCCAATCCAGAGCTTGTCTCCGTCAACCAATAAACCGTGGATATTGGAATAGGCAATGCTTCCGGGTTTTCCGTCGGGTAAAAAGTGTTTAAACACCCCTGTTTTTACGTCGAGTTTGTTCAGTCCGGCATCTTCAGTACCAATCCATAAATTACCATCCTGATCCTTTGTAATTTCCCTAACATCGCTTCCGCTGATGGAATTTGTACCTTTTTGCGGAAAGTATTTAGTGAACAGCGAAGTATGGCTCGAATAGTAATTTACTCCTCCAAAGTAGGTGCCGGTCCAAACCCCTCCTTCGCGATCGAGGCAAATGCTATAAACGGCATTATCGCTTAAAGAATAATCGTTATTATATTGTTTTTTAAGGTGGATAATTGCTCCACTTTTATCATTATAGATGTAAATGCCCGATTCTGTAGCAATCCAAAACTCATGCGGGCCTGTTTTTTTAATGTCCCGAACAAAAATTGGCGTTTGGTCGTCGTTTAATTTGAGTATATTTTTTGATGTTAAGGTAACAGGGTTGAAAAGTTTAACACCCTGATTGGTCGTGCCGACCAATAAATTTCCATCTTCAGTTTCTGCAATTCTGGATACCCAGCCATATTCGGTTTTGGCATTTTTTCCATTAATATTAAACTGCTGAAAACTATTCGTTTTGGGATTGTATTTTTCTAATGTTCCCTTTCCGGTACTGATCCATACACTGCCATCTTTTAAAATGGTTACCAGTGAGGCATCGAACCGTGCATTATGGCCAAAAACCTGTATTTTCCTGGTACGCTTTTGATATAAATATATCTTAAATGAAGATAAAATCCATAAATTTCCACGCAGATCGCTTGCCAGATCTGTAATCCGCATCCCTTTAGTTGCTGCAATAATGGCGAAGCTTTCTTTTTTTGGATTGTATTGATACACACCGTTATTTGTACCAACCCAAAGTGTTTGTTCGTGATCATGGTGAAGTGCAGAAATCAGATCGTTGCCCAAACTGCCAGCTTTTTCGGTATCGTGGCGATAGGTTTTAAAAGAATAACCATCAAACCGGTTCAGCCCATCTTTAGTGCCAAACCACATAAAGCCATTTCCATCTTGCACACTGCAAAAGGCCGTATTATTAGAAAGCCCGTTTTCTACCTGGTAATGCCTGAAATAGTAAGGCTGGGCCAAAAGCAGGCTGGCCGAAAGTAACAGACATACAAGGATGATGAGTTTTTTCAAGATATATTGGTCAGTAGCTTCAAATATATTAAAGAAATGCTTTGCTTTCAGGCTAAATTGAATTTGAGCCGATACGTAGAAAGATGGAGACAGATCGGTCTAATGCGCTAATGCTTCTTCCAGTTGTTTAATCAGGATTTCTCTGTTCATGGGGTAACCTGCTTTTGATAGCTCATAGGTTCCATCCTTTTTAATGATTACATAAGTTGGGAAACCATTGCCCTTCACTTTTTGCATAATATCTTTCGTTAATTTTAGATTTGCAAGGATATGAAAGCCCTCCATATTAAAATAAGGGATAAGTTTTTTCCAGTCACTTTCATTATTTTGATCATGGTTGGCAATGTACAGGTAATCAACACCTTTATCTTTAAAATGGTATTTTATGGCCTGTCCGTTGGTTTCGAGTTCAGATCTGCATGGGCCGCACCAGGTTCCCCACATATCCAGTAACATTGTTTTGCCTTTATGGATGGCTAAAACCTCTTCGAAGGTATTCAGGTCTGATCCATTGTTTTTCTCAATGATCATTTTGTCATTCAAAGGCTTCTGTTCTCTTATCAAATAAGCCTCAACATAAGGTTTAATCCAGTTAATATATTTGCTTTTTGGGAAGTGGGATTTAAAACGGTCGAAAATCTGTGGGACATTTTTATAATAGGATTCATCGATTGCGTCATTAAACAATGTAATGTAGAGTATTTCTGCCGATTGTCCTGAAAAGTATTTATTGATTATTTTTTCCTCAAGAAGGTTAGTGGCATCATCAGAATAGGCAATCATACCCTCTTTCTGATCCATATTGTACCATTCGCGAAAAAAGTTTTCAGGTTCATCGGACGCCATCATCCATAGTTTTTCTTTTTTGCGCAATAAAAATTCTTGGATCAGGCTCAGGTAATTCGGGGTATAAACAGCCAGTTCATTATTGATTGATTTTTCATTGATGAGACTATCCTGGATTTTTTCCCAGCTTAACATGGTACTGCTATGGCTACCCTGAATTTTGAATTTATTATTCTCTTTAAATGAAAAATAGGTTTCCGCTGCGAAATACCTTTGGTTTAATCGCCAGTCTGCAATAAATTTTTTGGTCGGCTTATACTTTTTAACATAATTATCGAAATTTTGCTGCAGTCTAATTTCTTCTTTTTTGATGGCGCTAATTACCCGAGTAGGCGTAGTATCGCCATAAAACTCTTGAACACTAAATGTTTTTTTGATTAGTGCAATTGATGGTTGGTTATTTTCGGCACCTTTTCCAATAACGGTGATTCCGAAATCTGGCCGCTTAAAATCTATTTTTATGTTTAACTGGTTTCCAGGTTCAATATATAAGTTATAAAATAAATATTCCCTGTCGGTCCTGCCCATACACCGGAGACCGAAAAAACCTGCTCTTTTTAGCTCAAGGTTTAAACTGGCTAATTTTTTCTTATTCAAGTTTACCACCATCTCCTTGGGTTCGGGGAATTCGGCTTGAAAAATTTGCTTGGTATCCAGCAACGAAAATTCTTCTGCTTTCGAATTTGCAATGCTTACAGTAATGCTGGTTTTTTGTGCAAAGCCAATAATTGTCCACAATATCAACAAGGATGTAAATAAAGACTTTTTCATCTAAGAGGTGTTATATAGATTATTCAAATCTATATAAAAACTGTTCACGAACAATGAAATAAATTATTTTGTATAATGTTTCTTAACGAAACCTTTCGATTTTTATTTGTGAAAGCCTTAAAGATCGAAACTCAGTTTTATAGACCTGAAACTGCCAACGCCAACTGTCAACTGCAAACTGATATGGGCGTTACCTAAGCTGCGCAAAGGTCGGGCTTTTTCAGGGCTGCGCTTCTCTCCGGTACCGATGAAGGATCGGTACTGAACCCTTACAATCCCTAACGCAAAACCCACAGCTTTATAAACCTCTGTTAACTAAACCTGATAAAACGTAAAACCTATGTGCATCTTTTTTATCCGTGGTTAACTTATTGCAAAACGTTACCCTAAGTAAATTATCTGTGTGTATCCTTCTCATCTGTGGTTAATTATATTTCTGTAATCCCTCCACACAAATCGAGACAAAATGGAGAAATTTTGATACAAATACGTATCCCGCTCTAATGCTAAAAACCGAATCTTTGAAAAGAATTAAATCGAACTAAAACCATTTACTTCTAGTTATAACCAAATCACTAACCAAATATGAAAAGAAGTTTATTTTCCTGTTACGGCTTTTTAAGCCCGGATTGGTACTTGCGTCAAAAGCTGTTTTTGAAAAGCAAAATCCGTTCTGCTATTTTAACCTCAATTACCTTACTCTTATTTTCATTTCAGCTTATTGCACAGGAACAAGCTACTGTTACGGGTACTGTGACCGATGAAAAGGGCGAAACAGTTGTAGGTGCCAGCATTAAAATCAAGGGAACCAGCACGGGGGCAACCACTGATGCTGACGGAAAATTTAAAATCCAGGTGGCCGATAAAAATGCAACCCTGATTTTTATTTATGTAGGTTATGTTAATCAGGAAGTCGCCCTGGCAGGACGTTTTCAGGTTAATGTTAAACTTAAACCTTCCAACAACGATCTTAGCGAAGTGGTGGTAGTGGGTTACAACACACAGAAAAAAGAAGCCATTACCGGTGCCATTTCCTCCATCAGCAGCAAAGACCTCGAAAAAGTACATGGCGGTTCAACTGTAAGTACGGGCCTTGCTGGCAAACTGCCCGGCGTTTCGTTCAGGATGCCTGACGGTAGACCGGGATCGAGTGCCAACATCCAGATCCGTAACATGGGTAATCCATTGTACGTAATTGATGGTATCCAGCAGGATGCAGGGCAGTTTAATAATATTTCGCCCAATGATATTGAAACGATTAGCGTACTTAAAGACGCTTCGGCCGCTATTTATGGTAGCAGGGCCGCTAATGGGGTAGTTTTGGTAACGACCAAAAGAGGTAAAAACAGTACGCGTAATACTTTTAGTGTTGATGCTTATACCGGATGGCAGAACTGGGTACGTTTCCCTGAAACGACTGATGCTTACCAATGGATGTTAGGAAAAGCTACTGCAGAACTAAACCAGAATGGCAAAACAGATATTACTCCGGCAGAACTTGAAAAATGGAAAGCAGGAACAGAATATGGCTATCAGAGCCAGAACTGGAGAGATATCATCATCGCGCCCAATGCGCCACAATCTTCAATTAATTTAAGTGCTTCCGGTGGTAGCGACAAGGTAAATTATTACTTTTCGGGTACGCACCTGGATCAGAAAGGGGTGTATGGAACGGCACGTGAGTTCGATTTCAACAGGACCAATATTCAGAGCAATATTGAAGCTAAAATAACCGACCGTTTTAAAGTTGGGATGTTGATCAACGGCCGTATCGAAAGCCGCGATCAGCCAGGGGTACCGGGCGGAGATGATTACTGGGCTGCCCGTTTTGCACTTTTGAGAAACAGGCCGACTGAACAGGCTTATGCCAATGGCAATCCAAATTATCCGAACGATATCGGACACAATACTGAACAGTTTGCCGTACAGAGCAAGGCCTTAACCGGTTACTGGAAATCTGACTGGAGGGTTTTACAGACCAATTTATCAGCAAGTTATGATACGCCTATTAAAGGTTTGGAGATAAAAGGTTTATACTCTTATTACATCGCCGATAATGTAATCAACGGTCATGAGTATACCTACAACGTGTATACTTATCATCCTGAAACCGGTGTTTACGAAGAAAAAGTAGGAAGTTCTAACCCATACAGGGAACGTAGAAACGAAAAGATTTACACCAATACCTACCAGTTACAGGCCAACTACAACCGCACTTTTGGTAAACATACCGTTGGTGGTGTCTTGGTAGCAGAGCGTTTAGACCGTTTTAGAACCTATACTTTCCAGCATGCCGTACCACAGACCAATATTCTGCCTGTTTTGCAGTTTGCAGATATGGATGGACAGGATTTCGCCGATATCCAGGAAGAAGAAGCCCGTATTGGTTACGTTGCAAGGATAAATTATAACTATGATAACAAATATTACCTGGAACTTTCTGGCCGTAGAGATGCCTCATGGAAGTTTGCACCAGATAGGCGTGTAGGTTATTTCCCTTCTGCATCCATTGGTTGGAGAATTACTCAGGAGAAATTTATGAAATCGCTTTTAGGTGAAAGCACGGTCTTAAATGATTTGAAACTCCGTGCTTCCTACGGTGTACTTGGAGATGATGATCTGGGTATTGACCCTTTCGCTTACATCCCGGGGTACCGTTATAACCAAGGCACTGTGATTCTGGATGGGAAGAATATTACCACTTCAAGGGATAAAGGACCGATCATCAATAACCTGAGCTGGCTGAAAAGCAAAATAACAGATATCGGTTTAGATTTTTCATTGTTTAACAGTAAACTTAGCGGAACTGCAGATTATTTCTACAGAAAACGTACTGGTTTAAAGCAGGTTAAAAATGATGTGGTGGTGCCAATTGAACTGGGATACCCACTGGCAGCAGAAAACCTGGAAAGTGACGCTCAGTTCGGAGCCGAATTCGCCTTAAATTACAGGGATAAGATCGGAGAATTCAACTACAATGTAGGAGGAAACATTTCCATTAGCCGAAGAAAGTTTTTAGATCAGTATAAACCGCGTTACGGCAACTCGTGGGACAATTACAGAAATAGCTATAACCAGCGTTATACAGATATTTTTTGGGGCTATGAGGTAACCGGACAGTTCCAGAATATTGACGAGATCAATAACTACAAAGTAAACATCGATGGGCAGGGAAACCGCTCTTTATTGCCGGGCGATTTAATTTATAAGGATCAAAACGGTGACGGTGTGATCAACGACCTGGATCAAAGACCGATCGGATATACCACAACAGGACAGCCAAACATCGGCTTGGGTTTTACCATTGGTGGTTCTTACAAAAGCTTTGATTTTACAGCCGATTTTTCTGGCGGTGCGATGTACTCCTGGAACCAGAACTGGGAACAGCGCTGGGCATTTCAGAATACAGGTGCTTTGTTGCAGAGTTTTGCTGATGACAGCTGGCACCGTACTAACCCATACGACCTGAACAGCGCATGGATCCCTGGGAAATACCCTGCATTACGCTTCAATGATGGCGGACACAGCAATTATAATAAAAACTCCACTTTTTGGCTACACAATGTAAGGTATCTGCGTGCCCGTACGCTTGAGATTGGTTATACCATACCCAAAAGATGGGCTGAGAAAATCAAGATCCAGAATGCCAGGGTATATGTAAACGGATATAACCTCTTTTCTATCGATAACCTGAGCGATTATGGCGTGGATCCGGAAATTGCAGACGATAACGGCCTACAATATCCACAGAACAAGTTCTTTAATATCGGTCTTAAACTAACGCTGTAACATGAAAAAGACTAATCAGATGAAAAAAATTATATATGCATTTGCTGCCATTGCCTTTTTGAGTTTTGCGCAGTCTTGTAAAAAAGATTCAGAATTTTTAGATAAACAACCAACCAGTACCTTGCCCATTGATGCGGTATGGAAAGATCCTAATTTGGTACTAACCGTTGTTGGCGATCTTTACGATCGTTACCCGGATTACCAGACCATCGAGGGGTGGTGGGCTTTTACAGATTTTGACGAAGGTTTTGCCTCTGCTAGTGGTGACTATTTTCGCCACCAGAATTTAGAGTATGGTTATGATGCCTGGAGATACTGGGATATGGGTGTTTATGGTTATGTCCGCGACTTGAATATGTTTATTAAACGTGGGCAGGAATCTACCGCTTTGAAAGCAGAAGACCGCGATCGTTTCCTGGCTGAAGCGCGCTTTATCAGGGCGGGGGTATATTTCGAAATGGTAAAAAGAATGTGCGGTGTACCGTTAATCACAACCGTTTTAGATTATAATTACAGCGGCGATCCAAGTTACCTTCAGTTTCCAAGGGCAAAAGAAACCGAAATTTATGATTTTGTAATTTCAGAACTTGAAGCTGTAAAAACCATACTGCCCGATAATCCGACTGTACAGAGCAGGGCTACAAAAGCTGCGGCACTAGCCATGGAATCGAGAGCAGCATTATATGCGGGTTCAATCGCCAAATACAGCAACTCACAGTTAAGCCTGCCAGGTGGAGAAGTGGGTATATCATCGGGTCTGGCCAATGCTTATTTTACCAAATCCTTAGCTGCCGCAAAAGAGATTATCGATGGCGGCAAATATTCGCTTTACAAAAAGAACCCTAATTTATCTGAAAATTTCGCCGCGCTTTTTACTGATAAAGGCAGTAATCCGGAAGTGATTTTTGCAAAAGATTTTAAATTGAAAACCAATAAAGCTCATGGTTTTACCATCGATAACCAGCCACGTTCTTCTGCAGAGGAAGCGCAGGGCGGGCGGTTAAACCCATCTTTAAACCTGGTGCAGTCTTTCGAAAAACTGGATAACACTTATGCATCGCTGGCTTCGGTTGATGGAAGTGGTAACCCAGTTTATTACAGTGGTATTACTGATATTTTTGTAGGTCGTGATGCACGTTTGGCTGGAACCGTGATTCTTCCGGGAACGCAGTTTAAAGGTAAAACCGTTGATATCTGGGCTGGCTATCAATTAGCCGATGGCTCTATCGTAACAGGTGATAATTTTGGACAGACCAAAACAAATGTACTTCCGGGCAATGCAGGTTCGGTACAGGTGGTTGGTGCCGATGGTCCTGTAGATGGACTCGAATTCAGTGCACAATCAGGTTTTTATGTACGCAAATATTTAGATCCGGCAACAGGTTCAGGCCAGATCGGTACCCGGAGTGATGTTTGGTGGATCCGCTACCGTTATGCCGAGGTATTGCTAAATGCAGCCGAAGCAGCTTTTGAACTGGGCGATCCCACTACAGCAGCTAACTACATTAAACAAGTGAGAGACCGTGCAGGATTAACTGTTGCTTTAACCCCGGCGCAGATCACTTTCGACCGTATTGTACACGAGCGTAAAGTAGAATTAGCTTTTGAAGGACATGAACTTTGGGATATGAAACGCTGGAGACTGGCTGATAAAGTTTGGAACGGCAATAATATGTCAGCAGCCGATTTCATTAATGCAAACAATATTGGCAGCGCAACACGCACCAGTACGCAAGTATTTGGTTTGTGGCCGTACAAATATTATAATCCAGGCAATGCAAACCATTTGAAATATGTTTTTAAGGTGATTAAACCAAGCCGTGTAACTGCTGCACACCGTTTCCGTATCGGAAATTACTACTCTTCAATCGGGCAGGATGTACTTAACGGAAACCCTAAAATTGTAAGAAACCCTAACCAATAAGCAGATATAAATATGAAAATTAGATTTTATTTCGTGATAGGGGCAATTATTGCCGTCCTTTTTGCTTCATGTAAAAAAGACAACTACGATGCACCTGAAGCCGATTTTACCGGACGGATTGTTTATAAAGGAGAACCCATCAGTGTCCAGTACGGTCAGGTTAATTTCGAACTCTGGCAGTCGGGTTTTGGTAACTATTCTGCACTGAACGTTAATGTTAGCCAGGATGGAACCTATTCTGCCAAATTATTCAATGGAGATTATAAATTGGTTTTTTCGCCGAATCAGGGGCCATTTTTATGGAAAAAGAACGCTGCTGGTAGACAGGACACCATTGCGGTAAACATTAACGGCAGTAAAATCATGGATATCGAGGTAATGCCTTACTACATGATCCGCGGAGCCACAATTACCGCTGCAGCAGGCAAAATAAATGCTTTTTGCAAACTTGAAAAAATCATTACCAATGCCGATGGGAAGGATATAGAAAACGTATCGTTGTATATTAATAAAACACAATTTGTTGATGGCAGCAATAATATCGTTACCCAGCAGATCAGTGGTGCAGCCATTGCCGACCTCAATAACCTGAACATGAGTGTTACGATCCCAGGCATTACACCCACTCAAAATTATGTTTTTGCCAGGATAGGTGTTAAAATTGCCGGTGTTGACGATTTGATTTTTACACCTGTAAGTAAAATAGGTTTTTAGTTAAAAGAGTAAGCGTATTGTAAATGTAGAATTGTCATCCTGAGCCTGGCGAAGGACCTTCCTTTATAGGCGAGGCATTTCGACGGGCTCAACGTGACCTATTTGAGAGGTCGGTCGTCATTCCCAATCAGGTTGGGAATGACGAACTATCGAAATACTATTCTATCCTAAAATTGGATATAATACTTTTTGAATATCATATATGTCTTAATAATCAGTATCTTACCCTTAGCAGATCATATTAAATGAAATATATTTACGCCCTTTTTTTATGCTTCTCACTCTGTTCCATTAGCAAAGAAATACTTGCAAAACCGCTAAATGATACCCTTTATCTAGCCGATCCGACCATTTTTGTTGATAAAGGCAATTATTATCTATATGGTACCAGTAGTGATCAGGGTTTTTTGGTTTATTTTTCAAAAGACCTTAAAACCTGGAGTAAAAAGGCAGAAAATAATGGATTTGCTTTAAAAAAGGGCGATGCATTTGGGAGCAAAGATTTTTGGGCGCCACAGGTATTTAAAAGAGGAAATACTTATTATATGGCCTACACCGCCGATGAACAGATTGCTATTGCCTGGAGCAAAAGTCCTTTAGGTCCATTTAAACAGGAAACGTTAAAAGCCATTTCTGGCACGGGAAAACAGATCGATCCCTTTGTATTTACCGATGCTGATGGGAAAAATTATCTTTATCATGTAAAACTGGCAAATGGTAACCGGATTTATGTATCCGAACTGAAGGCAGATTTTTCGGATGTCATCCCAAACACCGCAAAAGAATGTTTATCAGGAACCGAATTTTGGGAAAATACCCCAAAAACCGATTGGCCGGTAACTGAAGGTCCAACGGTACTCAAAAAAGATCAGCTTTATTACCTTTTTTATTCAGCAAACGATTTTAGAAATCCCGATTATGCTGTAGGTTATGCCACTTCAAGCTCGCCCAAAGGGCCTTGGATAAAATATGCAGGTAACCCGATCATCAGTAAAAAATTATTAAAAATAAACGGTACTGGTCATGGCGATTTTTTTACCGATAAAAATGGGGCTATGCAGTATGTATTTCACACTCATCATAACAATCAAAAAGTATCGCCGAGGGCTACAGCTACTATAAAGGCTGCTTTTGCGAAAGATAAAAATGGTACTGAACAGATGCAGGTCGACCCTAAAAGTTTTCGCTTTTTAATGCAGGGCGTAAATTGATTGCTTTTGTAGAAATATTGAAACAAAAGAATGCGGGTTTCAGAAAAGAAATCACTTTTTTTAAAGATTGAGAAAATACAGTAGTCTGAAAAAAAACAGCAGGTGTAAAGCGTTAAAAATGAATAAATTGAAAATAAAATTACTGTTCGTACTGTGCCTGTTGGTAATGGAAGGGTTAAATGCACAAACATTTACCAATCCCCTGTTGCCATCCGGTGCCGATCCTTATAGCTATTATAAAGATGGTTATTACTATTATACCCATACCACTGGTAACCGCGTAGACCTTTGGAAAACCAAAACCCTTGATGGCCTTAAAAATGCCGAGCGGAAAACCATCTGGAAAGCACCTGCCGGCACGGTGTACAGTAAAGAAATATGGGCACCTGAAGTGATGTTTTTGAGGGGAAAATGGTATGCTTATTTTGCTGCAGATGATGGCAAAAATGAAAACCACCGCATGTACGTATTGGAAAACGCTTCCATCGATCCGATGAAGGGGGAGTGGGTATTTAAAGGCAAGATTGCCGATCCTACCAATAAATGGGCCATAGATGGCGATGTAATCGATTTTAAAGGCCAGTTATACATGATCTGGTCCGGATGGGAAGGAGACCAGAACGGTAAGCAGGAAATTTTTATCGCCAAACTTAAAAATCCATGGACGGTTGATGGGAACCGCGTAAAAATTTCTACCCCAAAATTTGACTGGGAAAAAATAGGCGACCTGGGCGGTGGTGCCCACGTTGATGTAAACGAGGGGCCACAGTTTCTGGTACATGACAGTAAAATTTTTATCGTCTATTCAGCCAGCGGCTGCTGGACTGATTTTTATGCACTGGGCATGCTGTCAGCTTCAGGAAAAAGCAATCTGCTCGACCCAAAATCCTGGACGAAAGCCAATCAGCCCGTTTTTCAACAATCACCAAAAGATGGCGTTTACGCTCCGGGGCACAATTCGTTTTTTAAATCTCCTGACGGGAAAGAAGACTGGATCCTTTACCATGCAAACGATAAACCAGGGCAGGGCTGTGGTGGCTTCCGTTCTCCAAGGGCACAAAAATTTACCTGGAATGCTGATGGTACACCAAATTTTGGAACTCCGGTAAAACCGGGCGAAAGTTTAACCTCACCATCAAACCACCATAATAACTAATCAGATATAACCGATATGAACCTAAAAAACTATGTTGTCCTTGCTGTAATGAGCCTAAGCATCAGCACGGGCTTTGCCCAAAAAACAAAAAAAAGCGCCGAACCTGCAAAAGTATGGTCGGTGGAGAAAGCCAATGCCTGGTATAGCGAGCATAAATGGCTAACTGGTGCAAATTACATTCCATCTAATGCCATCAACCAGTTGGAGATGTGGCAGGCAGATACTTTTTCTCCCGATCTGATCGACAAAGAGCTGGGCTGGGCAGAAGGTATCGGCTTTAATACGCTTCGTGTGTTTTTATACAGTAAAGCCTGGAGCCAGGATCCGACAGGTTTCAAAAAACGCATAGATCAGTTTTTAATCATTACCCAAAAACATGGCATTAAGCCAATATTTGTGTTCTTTGATGATTGCTGGAACAAAACTTCGGCCATTGGCAAACAACCTGAACCAAAAACAGGTATCCACAATTCGGGCTGGTTACAGGATCCCGGCGATCCGGCTTTTAAAGAAGAAGCTAACTTCCCCGAGCTGGAAAAATATGTAAAAGATGTGCTTAGCCATTTTGCACACGACAAAAGAATTTTACTTTGGGATTTATATAACGAACCCGGAAACAGTGGAAAGTTGGAAGCAACTATTCCTTTGTTAAACAAAACCATCAGCTGGGCACGCGCAGTTAATCCCGATCAGCCTATTTCTATTGGGTTGTGGAGCTGGGGATTTGAAAAACTGAACGCCATACAACTTGCTAATTCGGATATCGTAACCTACCATAATTATGAGTCACCAGAGTGGCACCAACGTACCATCGACCTCCTAAAGGCCAATGGCAGACCATTGATCTGCACCGAATATATGGCGCGATCACGCAACAGCCGTTTTTCCAATATTCTCCCAATGCTTAAAAACGAGAATGTTGGCGCTATCAACTGGGGTTTTGCCGCAGGTAAAACCAATACCAAATATGCCTGGGATACTCCACTTGCCGATGGATCTGAGCCGATCGAATGGTTCCACGAAATTTTTCAGCCTGATGGTACGCCTTACCGCCAGGACGAAGTTAACCTGATCAAAAAACTCAATAACAAATAAATATTATCAGTAGGGTGATCAGAAGAAGAACTTTATAAAAATTATTATCAGTCTGAGCGGAGTCGAAGACCCTTAGTTGAAAAAAAAGTCCTTCTACAGGCTGCCATTGACAGGTTTCACTAAAGGGTTCGTCATTCTCGCGTAGGCGGGAATCTTAAAGCTTATTGCATTAAGATTCCCAATCGGGTTGGGAATGACAACTCCTCGCAGCCTATCAATTCAAAAAATGTGATTTATATTGATTTTTACGAAACAAGTAAACCCTCAGGAAACTATTCTCTGCTCAAATTAGCAACATTACCCAACCTCAACACTCAAATTTTAAACCAATGAATAAAAAAGTATCTATTTTCTTATCGCTGATGGGGCTTTCGCTTTCCCTGTCCGCACAGCAGCAAGACAAATCGTGGTCGATGGTGAAAGGAAAAATATCTTCGCCATGGGCACAGGATGTTAACCCTAAGAAAGTATTACCAGAATATCCCCGCCCTCAGCTTGAGCGCGCTGGTAACTGGAAAAACCTGAACGGCCTTTGGGATTATGCCATTTCTGAAAAATCGCAGCGTCCGGCCATTAATCAGGGTAAAATACTTGTTCCATTTGCGGTAGAATCAGCACTTTCGGGGGTGGGTAAAACTGTCGGGAAAGACAGTTTGTTATGGTACAAAACCACATTTACGGTTCCTTCGAATATGAAAGGCAAAGAAATTTTACTTCATTTCGGTGCTGTTGACTGGAGAACAACTGTAAGCCTTAACGGCAAAGAGGTGGGGAAACATGAAGGTGGTTTTGATCCTTTTAGTTTTAATATTACGCCATTTTTAAATAAAAGTGGTAGCCAAACCTTAACTGTAGAAGTTTGGGATCCGACAGATGAAGGACCTCAACCGAGGGGCAAACAGGTTAAAAGACCTGAAGGCATATGGTACACTCCGGTAACCGGTATCTGGCAAACGGTATGGATCGAAGCGGTAAACAAATCACATATCGATCACATTAAAATAACCCCTGACATTGATCATCAATCATTGGCTGTTACACCAGTTTTAACGGGGGCTGCTTCAGGCGATCAGGTAAAAGTTTCGGCCTGGGATGGCACAACAAAGGTTGCCGAACAAACCGGTGATGGCAATGCCGCAATTACCTTAAAAATTGCTAATCCAAAGTTATGGAGTCCCAAGAGCCCGTTTTTATACGATTTAAAAGTAGAGCTACTGGCTAAAAACAAAAAAGTTGATGAGGTGAAAAGCTATTTCGCCATGCGTAAAAGCTCGATCGGGAAAGACAAGAATGGCATACAGCGAATGTTATTGAACAACGAATTTGTTTTTCAGTACGGTCCGCTTGATCAGGGATGGTGGCCGGACGGTCTTTACACCGCACCGACCGATGCTGCTTTGAAATTCGATGTGGATAAAACCAAAGAAATGGGCTTCAATATGATTAGGAAACACATTAAGGTAGAACCAGCCCGTTGGTACTATTATTGCGATAAAGCCGGAATGCTGGTTTGGCAGGATATGCCGAGCGGCGATCTGGGTAATGGCTGGGAAAACCGTCCGGGTATTTTAGACCATGGCTCGGATCAAAATAGGACTGCTGAATCAGAAGGTTATTACAAAAAAGAATGGAACGCCATTATTGATGCACTTTATAATGTGCCTTCTATCGTAGTGTGGACACCTTTTAATGAAGCCTGGGGGCAGTTTAAAACCGTAGAAATTGCCAAATGGACCAAGGAGAAAGATCCTACCAGATTGGTAAATACGGCCAGTGGGGGTAATTTCCATCCAATAGGCGACATTATCGATCTGCATAACTACCCACATCCTGCAATGCCAAGTCCTGATTATTTTGGAAAAGAATATGCGTTGGTGTTAGGTGAGTTTGGAGGTCTTGGTCTTCCTATCGACGGGCATGTGTGGCAACAGAAAAATAACTGGGGTTATCAAAGTTTCAAAAATAAGACTGATTTATTTAACAAATACGCAGAGTTTGCCAAACGTTTGGAGCAATTGATCCCGCTAGGACTTTCGGCCGGAGTTTACACCCAGACTACTGATGTGGAGGTAGAAACCAACGGATTAATGACCTACGATAGGAAAGACATCAAATTCTCGGAAGCACAGATGAAATCCCTGCACGATAAATTATATCAGATTAACGTACCGGTGCAGAAATAAAATGCTATAAAATCGTCATATCAACTGTGCTGCTCTTCGCTCTATTGACAGCATCCACTACTGTGGTCGTCATTCTCGCGCATGCGGGAATCTTAAAGCGCTTGCATTACGATTATTTATCAGTTTTCCTTTTTACTCAGAGGCATTCATGAGCACTCCGTGGTCCCAATCGACCCGATAGCTAGGCTATCGGGTTGCAAATGACGATCTCTTGCAGTCTAAAATTCTGAGTAAAAAAGCTGTCACTCATATTGATTTTTATACAATAAATTACCACTCTGAATGACGATTTTTTTTGAATAGATTTATTAATGATATTGATGAGAAAAAAAATAAACCTTTCGTGGTATGCTGCCTTGGCGGTAATCGCTAAACTGCTCTTGATTACGAATATTTTATCGGCACAAACTATAATAGAGTCTGTAATTGCCGGAGACTTTGCCGATCCATCTATTATCCGGGCCAATAATCAATATTATGCTGTGGGCACCTCTTCGGAGTGGGCACCTCATTTTCCTATCTATAGTTCAAAAGATCTGCTGAACTGGAAACAGACAGGTTATGTTTTTGCCAAGGCACCAGCATGGACTTCGGGTTCTTTCTGGGCGCCTGAGTTTGATTATCATGATAAAACCTATTTCATTTATTACACCGCGAGAAGAAAAAAAGACAATGTTTCTTGCATTGGGGTGGCCACCTCGAAATATCCAGATAGAGGTTTTGTTGATCAGGGTATTATTATTGATTATGGAAAAGAAGCAATTGATGCTTTTGTTTACCTTGAGGGTAATACGCGTTACATTACTTTTAAAGCTTATGGTTTGGACAAACGACCAATTGAAATTTTAGCCTATAAGCTAGCCAGAAACGGACTTACAGTTAAGGGAAAGCCTTTCACTTTGCTTAAAGACAATCAAAAGATAGGCTTAGAAGGACAGAGTATTCTAAAAAAAGATGGCTATTATTATCTTTTTTATTCTGCCGGAAACTGCTGTGGAACGCAATGCGATTATAATGTAAGGGTGGCCAGATCAAAATCTTTTGCCGGACCTTACGAGCTTTATGCTGCCAACCCCCTGTTAATGGAAAATGAATACTGGAAATGTTCAGGGCACGGCACGTTTGTAAAAGCCACAGATGGAAAAGATTATTACCTCTACCATGCCTACAACAAAAAGACCAATGTTTTCTCGGGCAGACAGGGCATGTTGGCCCAATTGAGCTGGCCAGCGAAAGGTGGATGGCCGGTTTTAAAAGAACAATCCGGACCAACCCTTAACCGGGATTTGAAATTGAACTTCACCAGGCCTGAAATCAATAAAAGATGGCAGTGGGATTTTAGAAATTCAACTCCCAAAATTCTGCAGCAAAACGGTCAGCTTCATTTATCTGGGCGTATCAATAAAGATAACCTTTCAGGTATTGCATTAACCCTAAGGCCCGTATCCGGGATTTTTGAAGCAACTACTGCCGTAACAAATACCAATAACGCTTTAAAAGGTTTAGTGTATTATGGCGATGCAGGCTCGGCTATAGGCATTGGCATATCCGGGAATGAAATAGAATTTTGGAAAGTTGAAAATAAAGCCAGAACAGTGCTTTCAAAGCTACAAGTATCAACAAAAGTTCCGGTTGAGCTTAAAATGAAAACCGCAGAAGATTTAAGCTTAATGGTGTTTTTTAAGCAGGGAAACCAGGAATGGAAAAATATGCCGGCCAAGGAAAAAATTACAGTTAACTTTTTACCACAATGGGATAGATGCCCGCGTATTGGTCTTCATTTTAATGGAAGTGTTAATCAATATGCTGATTTTTCCTCTTTTGGATTAAAGTATTGATTGCTGTAAAAGCTGGCGACAAGCTAATTTAAAATCCTTTCTATTCTTTTTAGAAATGAGTGTTTAGTAGTACTTCGGGAACAGCGGCCCCGTTATTCGCTTTATCCCGATAGAAATAATCGGGATGCCCGCTACTACCGGGTTTATTGAACAAGCGTTGTTGCACAAAACCCTAAACCCTCCTTCATGCTTTAAATGCCAGCCCATAATCTTCGTATAGGCTGCCCCACATAGATCCGATCGTTATCTGATGAAGCGTACAAGAAGCAAAATAAGCGAGAATGAAGAATCCGATGAAAAATGAAATCCCCGATTTAAAAATAAACAAATGATCTCTTATTGATTATGAGGAGATAAATTATTCCAGCAAAACTATGCCCTCGCCAGCCTAAACTCATTATAACACATTATAATATTAAATCCGAGGAGAATGATCGTCTCCGAACTCACTTTCAATCTATTGATGTCAACTCCTAAAATAGAAGAAATAAACAGCGTAGAGAAAACCAGTATTGCGCTCAAAAATATACTGATAAAGGCCGAGCGTAGTAACATTGTGATCCTGAATAGGTTTGCCTGAAAGAAATATTCGGGGTTGCGGATCATCTGTGCCAGATTGACCATAATGAAAAAGCCGATAAGCAGCACGTAAACGTTCATATAGGGCGTGGCATTATCCCATTTCAACAGGTTGAAATATCCTTTGGATCCAAAATAAGCAATGATTCCGAGGCAGATCAGGGTTTTAAAAACTATCCAGAATTTTTCGCCTGAAAGTAGCAGGTATAATTTAGGGTATTTAACGCTGTCAACATGGTTAGCGATTCCCAATAATTTAGCAGATGGAGGTACAAAGGGATTGAACATGCCTAAAAGTATAAGCATAATCGTACTCATAAATTGAAAAATGGCATCATTGATCAGCCGCTCCATTTTTTCCTGATTAAGTAAGGTATCGTTCGAATAGGTAAATATCGATAACGAGATAAGTATAATAACCACAAGGTGAAATATGAAGCCAGCATAATTACTTAAACCGGGTTTGTTTAGTTGCTGGACTTCGGTAGTCTGCTGTTTGTTACCTGATGAGAATTTAGCAGATAGTGATTTAAGCGAATCGGCGGTACCCCTTGCTATAAGCGCAATGGCAAGCACAAAAATTCCGATACCGATGATAAAACAGGCAATACCTGCGGCCTCAAAGCTGTATAGCCCCAGTAGAAAAATAACTGCCCCAATGCTAAGCGCTACATGTTTATATTTGATTTTGGTAAATCCATGCATGTTGAGCAGTTGGGTGTAAAATAATCCAAATGCAGCACCTATTGCTATGGCCATTAACAGTTTTCCTGTGATATTTTCGAGCATAATTTAGATAAAAGCTGCTTGTTAGCGATTATTGAATTTTACATCTGTAAAGCCATCGAAAGTATAGGAAAAGGTTTTCCTGCACCATCCCGCTCACTTCGTTCGATGGTTACAAAACCAAGTTTTTCATAAAAACCTACCGCCTGGTCATTCTGCTCATTTACATCAACCGTGTTGGCACCATGTGCCTTTTTGGCAAAATCAATCAGCGTTTTGCCGAGTCCTTTCCCCCTGGCATCGGGATGGATAAAAAGCATCTGGATAAATTTACCATTTAAACCTATAAAACCCATGATCTCTTCTTCAACTTTAATACCGTACAGTTGTACCTGATCAAAATATTCAGTTAAAATCAACGAGCGGTAGGTAATAATATCACTTTCAGAGAGAAAATGATGTGTTGCCCTAACAGAACTTTCCCACAATGTAATCAGTTTTTCGTACTGTTTTTTGCCCGCCGGTTCAATTAACACTTCTTTCATGGTTTTTCATTCTATCTAATATATATTCAGTTTCAGCAATAAAATTTTCTATCGGATTGGTCTTGCCAAAGTCGGCTAAAGTGAGTTCGGAAGTGCCTGATGTTTTTTTAAACTTTAAGCGCACATCAGTACCGTTATAAAGCCCGTTATAAGTTTTGCGTACAGTACTGAATCCTGCGAACTTATCGAAAGTATAGCTTTTAAACAATAATCCAATCCGGTATACCTTAATCTTTTGCGTATCTACATCGAAAACAATTCTTTTGGTGATGGTGAGCACGAAGAGCATAATAGGAATTAACACAATAACAGACAGTTGCCGGTCGCTGTCAGTTAGTTGCATTTTGGTAAAGAGGTTATACCAAAAATAACAGGCAAAAAAGCCGAAAAATATAAGCGCAGGCAAATATTTTACACTGCCACCATGCTTTAAACGAAAATTATTATGATCAGCAATGTAATAAGTCAATATGCCCAAATCAATCGGATTAGGTTGCACAATTACCTGTTTTACAGCTTTTGAACTGATCATGTTTTTTATGGCGCTTAGTATCAGGCTATCGTAATGCTTTTTATCCTTATCGCCTTCATTGCTGAATGATGGGGAAATACGGTAACCCTTACCAAAGCGGTCATCTTTACTTTTGAGGTAATAAGCCAGTCCGAAACGGACTTGTGGATCAATTGAGGCCACCTGATCAAAGCTCATCAACTGCTTTTTGCTATAAATGGTTTTAAGATAAACAGCTTGGTTAAAAGCATCGAAAATCACTTTTCTTTTACCATAGGTAAAAAATGGGATACATGCCAGGATCAGTGGTAGCATAATAAAGTAGCCTGCAAAATATTGAGTCTCGATGTCCCCAATATTACCTTTAACCATAATTAGGATTATAGTTAAGGGCATTGCCAGCAACAGCGCAACAACTGATAGGCCAACAGGAATTAAAAATGCAAATGGCTTAACCGTAATGGATTGTTTATCGATATGATAATACTTTGCCATAACTTATAAGCGCTGTTGCTTTGCCCTTTTTCTTTTAACAACACCAATAATGTACATCAGGATAAAGAACGGTATAAGCAGTATCCACGGATTATCGCTTAATCTCCCCAACAGTGTGATTTTGGCATCGTCCCAATCGTGGATGTCTTTTTCGACCAAAAGTTCATTTTTTAAAGTCAGTTTAAAAATGGTTACTTCTCGTTTGTCGCCCATTATAAAACGGGATATAGCTTTGCCTACACCACCCTCACGTGCCGCTGAAAGTTGCGATTTTAATACTTTTACCTCTACCGTATCTCCTTGCTTAATTTTCTCAGCCAATGCTTTTTCATCATCAGTATTGCCCTGCCATGGTAAGCGGAGGCTAATTTCTTCTTTTTCGGGTTTAATAAACAGATAGGAAATCAAAACGCGGTCGTTCTGTTTTTTTTCCATTACCCAAAGTTCTTTCACCACAAATTTTTTCGTGGTAAAATCAGCTTCTGTACGTGTATTTGCTTCGTTGGTGGTTTGATCGAAAGTGTTGAAAATCCAAAAGGTTACGCCGGATAAAATAATAAAGACTGCGAGAACTGCAATGATGATTTTTTTTGTCATAGAACAATAATTAAGTATACGTTAAATTATTTTGCCCCTGTAATGATGGAGAGCGCAGCTAGTAAACGCATGGTTCACTAAAAAGTTTGTAACCTTAGATTGTTTTATTTCTTTAAAGCGTTAAGGATAAAACATTAAGCGTAATCGGGAATCTTATTGATCTTCGATCCTCCAATCAACAATCTTTAGTTCATCGCCAACACTAATAATTCCTGAAGACTGGTGCAACAAATTTTGCCCGAACAGGATTTTTTTATTAATGGTGCGGTAGCCGGCCAAAGTTCTCAGCGGCTCCTGTCCTTTTTCGCCTGTTTGCTGATCAATGGTAATGAGTACACATCTGGAACAGGGTTTCACAGCAGAAAATAAGGTTTCGCCAATATAAAAAGTATTAAAACGGTCTTCAATATGTGGTGTGCCGCCAGTAAATACAAAATTAGGGCGGAAACGGTCCATCTTGATGGAGCTTTGAAGCTTTTCATTCAATCCATCTAAAGAAGACTGACCAATCAGCAGACAAGGATAACCATCAGCAAAACTTACTACTTCATTATTCGATGCATATCTTGGGTCTACCATTCTTTTTTCTGCCACTGGCATTTTTACCAGTTTTACTTTAAATTTCAGGAAATCAGAAAACCAGCTGCTTACCTCGGTATTTACTTCAATACCAACAGTGGTATCATTCCAGATCACAACCGGAATTTGTATACCGTTATCTTCCTGCAGATCAAAAGATATGGTTTGGTTGCTGTTTATTTTATGTGATATGATCAGCCTGTTGTCATTGATATTCACCGCTAGCAGGGCCAGTTCAAAATATTTCCTTTGTGTGATAAACATGCCTTCCTCGTCAACAAGCATCCATCTCCTGTCGTACTGCAGGCCTTTTTCTTCCAATTGGGCTTTTTCAAGACTGATACCGCCTAATGATTTAATAGGGTAGATATATAATTCGGAAAGGAAAAAATTGTTCATGTAATCTATTATTATAAAATTTCAATTCCTTTTTGTTCGAAAGCTTCAAAAATCTGCGCATTGATCATACTTTTGGTCAGATCAGCCTTTGAAATATCCTTACACCAGAAATAGATATTGATACTGCTATTCAGCTTACTTACCGGGCTGATCATAATAATGGGCTCTTTGCTGATAAAAACATTACTGTTCTCTCCAATAATTTCTCTGATCAGGCTTACCACTTCAGTAGAATTAAAGGGTTTTGCAATCGATAAAGAAATATCTACCCGCATCTGGTTATTGCTTAGCGTCCAGTTGATGATGTTGTTAGAAAGAATAGAACCGTTGGGGATAATAATTTCAGCGCCTTCATCGCTAAGCAGGGTGCTGGAGCGTACACCGATTTCCTTTACCCTTCCTTTTTTATTGCTCAGTTCTACAATGTCGCCTATTCGGATGGTTTTATCAAAAATAAGGATAATCCCCGATACAAAATTGCTTACAATATTCTGTAAGCCCAATCCAATTCCAACGCCCAACGCACCCAGGATAACCGTTATTTTATCTATTGGTAGCCCGGAAGCTGCAATAGCGATTAAAAAGCCTCCAATCAATAACAACAAACGGGTTACCAGTAATTTAGAACGCTCCCCTTTATTATCCTCAAAACTATCATCGCCCGTATCGCCAAAGAAATAAGCAATGTATTTCTGCAAAAAATTGGCAATCCAGATAATACCCAAAAACAATACAATGCCCCCAAAGGTAAAAGAGAAACTGCCTATAGTTCTTTTTTCAGTGAGGATTTCCATTATCGATTCGTATAGTCCGTTAAAAATATTCAGGTTGGTGGTAAAAATTACAAACCAGATTAGGGTAGCACCAATACCTGTAAGCCTTTTAAGCCCCGCAATTACAGGTTGCCAATCAAAATATTCCGGAAATCCCTTACGTATCCTGCTGCTTTTCATCTGTAGTAAAAAGGCTTCTACCAATACTTTAGCCAGGATGGTTAGCGATATGGCATTTAAAAGTGAGCTTACCCCGGTTGAATAAAAGATCTGCGTGAGGGTAAAGCGACCAAATAGATTACAAAACGTGGCAATAATGGCAAAGCCAACATAAATAAAACCCGTGGTCAGAATCATTTTGTATCTTTTGGTTTTTTCATCTAGTATTTTCCATACCATAACCCCATAGGCAACTGAACTGGTAGTGAGGAACAGCAGGAGCCAGCGCTGATATCTGGGTGGCATACCTAAAAGACGTAAGAAAACCGGTGCAAGAAGCAGTATCACAAATATGCACCAATAGTAAAATAACTTTGGGTTTAACTTTTTGCGGAAATATATCGTGAGCAGGATAGCGAGAATAATCTCTACGGTTTCTATGTAGAGTGCGGGCGCCCTCAGATCGAAAATAGGCGCCAGTGCAAAGAGCATGATGAAGGTGATTAAATAAGGCTGCGGACTAATCAGCGAAAAACCATCAAGGGTTTCTAAACGGCCCAGCTTTTTTACGCTTCTAAAGTTGAAGAATACCCACAAGAAAAATATGGTACAGGTAAAAAGTAATAACAACCGGCTGCTTCTGGTGTATACAAAATAATAGCCGGATATTTCTTGCTCTCCCTGAATAAACCTACGGAAGCCCATGCTTTTATTGGCCGGTTTATTTACCGATTCCCATAAATAACGGCGCTCTTTACCAAAAGCTTTAATGCTCACCGCATCAAGCTGGCTATCGGTAAGATACATTAACTCTTTTATATTAATGAGGTTAGAAGAGGTTCTGGCCTGTAGATTATTGATTGATAAGGTAGTTGTTTTCAGCAGGCTATCCATCACTATACGTTTCTTCTTTAGCTCTGCAAATTCACTTTTAAACATAACCTGTATAGCAGGTACTGTAAACACTTTAATCAGTACAGTATCCTTACGCAGGTTAAGAATTTCGGTTTTTAAAGCCCTTAATTCCTTTTCATATTCATCAAGGTCTGATAAACAATCTTTGTTATTGCTTTGTAATTCTGCCAATAAGGTTTGGTCCATCTGCAGGTTTTGCAGATTTGGAGACCGGTCACGCTGTGTTAAGCGGCTTTTTAGCAATGCCAGCGCGGCTTCATCCTGTGTTAAGTGTGCCGCTATAGGCTTGAGTTTCTTAAATGAACCAACGGTTACCGGAACTTTATTAACGGTTTCAAATACTTTTTCCAGGTGAGCAAGATAATCGCCCTTCGTCAATATTGCAGAATCGGAAAGAATAGATACATCCTGCCCCTTACCAGGTAACCTATCTTTTTGTGCAAATGCATTACTCATAATAAGAAAGGTAAAAAGCAGGGGTATCAGATTTCGGAACAGTATAGGGAAATTATTTATTGTTATCATTGGATTTAAAGAAGTATTGGGAAATATCCTTTATTAAGGATATAGGTTGCCAAAAATAAGGATTAGAATTGATTTTACGGCCGGTGGTTTTGGCTATTTCATTTGCACTGAACCTTGAAAAATGCGATAGCATTAATGCTAGAGAGAATTTGATGAAAATTTATACTGTTGTTTAGTAAAAATTAAATAATTTCAATTCAGCATATTAATAGCGATATGCGCACACTGGAGTACAGCTTGTCTACAGAGCAGTGTAAAAGATAGTAAGAAAGACCATCAGTCTCCTTAATTTTGGAAATACCCTTGTGAATACCAAAAAGGTTTCGAGTTTTGGTATGAACGATAGGGTTTTATAAAAAAAAGCAGCTGATAAAAATGAAAAGAACAGAATCTGGCAACGGTTTTCTCTGAGTAATCAACCAAATACTGCTGTTTGTTTAATTTGACTGGAGATAATCAGATTTATTCCTTTGTGAGGTAGATATTCATCACGCCCCTTGCAGCAGTTTGGTTGGTTCCATAAATAAGCGATTGTTTATCTGTTACCTCCGAGCTAATCCGCATGTACTGATCAGTTTGAGCTACAATGCTCCAAGTGGTCTGTACAGCAAAATTAGGATTGCTGAAAGTGAGGATACGATTATCTGCATTTCGCCTCAAAATATAGTCTGAAAACTTTACTGATGTATTAATATCAGTAGAAACTTTTACCTGTTTATCATCAAATGTCCAGTAAGATTTTACGGCATCAGCTATGATATGGCTAACTTTGATTCCCGAAGAGTTGTAAAGCTCGAGGTCATACCCTCCGGTCGACCATTTGCCACTCAAGCTTTCACTTGTGGTGTTATCGGTGTCTTTCTTGCAAGCTGATACATTGATTAAGATAAATAACAGAAATAAAATACGTTTCATGCCTGGGCTTTAAGTAATTGAAGTTAAATAAATCAAAATGAATTCGCAAATCTTATTAAGTGAGCTTTTTTAAATTTATTTACCTCAGTTTGTAGCATGTAACGCTATATCCACGTTTATACCTTAAATTAACACTAAGCCTTAATGAAAAAAATCTTACCAATTTTGCTCGCATTATTTTGTATCGCTGGATGTAAAAAGGAAAAACAGGGAAATTATTCTGAAACCATAACAAAGGGAGAAAAATGGGGAATAAAGATAGGCAGCTCGCATGCTGAGGTATACACCCAGCTCCAAAAGGCAGGCCCAACCCTCGACTTTCAGCATGTGGCAATTTTTGGCCACAAGCCTTATAGTTCGCCAGAAAGCCTGGGTCATCTCCTTCCTTATTATTATGCGCTCACTATTTATAACAATGCCGGAACCTTAGATCGTGTAGTGCTGCTTTTTAGCGGAGATAAAGTGCAGCAGATTGCTACAGGCGGCGGTCTCACCACACCAGTAAATAAATGGCCTGAAAATGCGGCTGATGATACCGCGATAAAAGTTGATGATCCGGTTTCAGGTTTAACAGCAAAGCTGATCAAAATCCATCAGTTACCAGCCTATGCAGCTTACGGATTTGTACTTTCTGATAAACCATTAAACAAACCGTACGATCCGGATATGAATAATCACGACGAATGGCAGTTTGGCTTTTCAGACTTTGTAAGTGCGAGCATCAGCGGATCTTCAACAGTAACCCTTCATTTCAAAGCAGGTAAGCTGGAGAGTATAGCGCATGATTATCGCGAAGGGCAAATATTTAATTGATCCAATTTACTGAAATTAAAAGGAAAGTATCAAAAAAATGAGGTGGCCCCGTAAGTGTTTTATCAAATTTAGGGAATCACCTCAAAGAAATACTTTTTTAATGATAGAGGTTTCTTAATCAGTTTTCATATTGTCCATTAACAACACATTGAATTTATGCCCGTCAGGATCGGTAAAGGCAAAACCGTAATAATTGGATTCATCCCGCTCAACCTGCTTAATGATATTGCCGCCGGCCTTTTCTACTTTATTAGCAAATTCGTTAACTTCTTGTTCTGTTTCTGCCGAAATCGTAAAAATAATTTCATTATTATCATTTGCCCCCGGTTTTAAAAACTCGTCTATTTGTGATCCTTGCTCAAAAAAATGAATCACAAAGCCGTCTTCACCAAAAAGAAAACTCGCCAGTGTGGTACCTTTAAATTGTCCATTTGCAGTAAAGCCCAGGTCTGAATAAAATTGATGGGTTCGCTTTGCGTCTTTTACGCTAAAGTTAGCCCAGATTTTTTGTTTCGAATTCATATACAAAGTTTTTTTAGTAGTTGTAGTTCAAAATTATCATTCGGAAATCATAAATCTAGGGTGCATGCGCGACATTTGAAGGTGTTATTTATGCCACAAGTTTCCTTTTATTTGCAAAAAAAAAGCTGCATCATCCCGCCAATGATACAGCTCCTTTAAAGCAATGAATAATAGAACTATTTTGCTAATGAAGCAGTTTGTGTTGTTTTGGCTACTGGTAAACTCATTTGTGTTTTCATAGCTGCAAATCTGTCCAGATTCAATTTTGGTGTGCTTCCCATTACTAAGATATGTTCTGCAGTAGCTCCGCTCAATTTTAAATCTGCACGACCTTCAATTACGGTATATAAACTTTCTGTATCTGAATCTATCTCGGCAACAGCATCTCCTTTTAAGAATAATTGAAGATATTTTGAATCCAATCTGCCAGCCGTTTTTACCACCGCATTTTCAGAAGCCTGTATTCTATAGATATCTTTTACATAAACGGTAATCTTAGCTATATTCCTATCAGTTGAAGTGATTTTTAATGCATGTCCATACTGGATTACTTTTACGCTACCGGTATTATCGTCATTATAGCTCACACTTTCTTTTTGTCCTTGTACCAAGGTAATCTCCACATTTCCGCTTACAATAACCTGGCTGATGTTTTTAGGTGCCGACATTTTGACTGGCTGTTTCTCGCCTGCCATTACACTTGTTGAGAAAATAGCAGAAGTTAAAACGATACCTGCTAATACTGATTTTGTTAGGGTTTTGATAGAGGTTTTCATAATGCTGTTGTTTATATTTTAATTATATTTTGTTTCTGTTTTAAAGATAAGACGCAGGTAATACAGAAACGTTGCAGCATCAATCAGGGTATTATACCAACACAGGTAAACAATCGACGAACAGCTATAAAAATCGGGTAAACAATATTTTTTTTGAAAGATTTTTAGATCGCTTTTGGCTCCAGTTGGATAATCCAATTTTTTGTAGCCTTTATTTTAACACCAGGAGGTTAGTGAATCAGCTTAAAAATAAAATGGGAACTTCCTGATGGAAAGCTCCCGTTTTTCTTTTGATAAACTATGCTAAGGCTGTATTGTAACTATAGAACTGCCATCCTTGAACTTGTCGAAGGACCCTGTTTTAGATATCTTAGAAAGTGTTTCAACAGGCTCAACATGACAAATTCAATTGGATTACAATTTATGATACAGCATCTAATAAATTGAGGTATCCATTAAATTAATGGGTCAGAACCCTGACTGCGGGGATTGTGCTCCGGAAAGTTCTTATCAAAATGATGGTGACGATAAAAATTTGCACGGTCAATCTCTACAATTTCATCTTCCATCCGCAGTGCCGCCGGACTTCCAATTATATTGCGGATTTGGTTCTCCAATTCAGGCGTAACTTCACCAATAATATATCTCGGCATTGCCCTGAACTGGTCATGATGAACGTTGGGCAAAATAACTTCTTTTTTACCTTCGCCTAAATTTACGAGGCCGATTGGGATCAGCACAGCTTTTTCCTCCAAATCTTCGCCCATATCGGCAAGTTCCACAATAACGTACCGAATTGCTTTTTGCTCGGGATCAAATAAGAGATCGCGCACTTTTCCAACCGAATCGCCGACTTCATTTCTTACAGGCCAGCCTTTAATGTCAGCCTCGCCATCTGTTAATTGATAAATACTATTTGAGAGCTCTTCTAAATTGCTGTATACGATAGTTCCTGAATTCATAATTGCTTTTTTTAAAAGGGCATTAATTAACGATGCCCATTTTTACAACAAGTTTTTCGGGAGATGGTTTTTATGCTAGTGCACCGGGTTAAAAAGATTGGGCAGCTTGAATAAATATTTTAAAGTGGTAAATTATTGATATTTAGTGTTTTATGTTGGTGTTACGGGATGTGAAAAGCTACAGGATATAAATTAAAATAATTTTTATCAGGTGGCTATCATACCGTTTTACGATTATTTTGTATAATCGTTAAAATAGAATCAGAAGTTAATGAAGAATATAGCTGAATTTAAGATTTCATTAGAAAAGAATGAGCCAGATCGCAATATGTCGGTTCAGCTGCTGGCACTCTGGTACGATGCAAAGGGAGATTGGCATACGGCCCATAACCAGGTCGACCATTTAGGCGATGTTGCCTCAGCCCGCATCCACGCCTACCTGCACCGCAAAGAAGGCGATATATGGAATGCCAATTATTGGTATGCTAAAGCTGGCGAAAAAAGACCACAATTATCATTAGATCAGGAATGGGAAGAATTGGTAAAGTGTTTTTTATCATGACAGGCATAAATCATTTACCATTCAACTCATCCAATAGTAAATGATATTGGGTAGCAGGGGGAGATAATAACAGAAAATGATCTGCTCTCCCCGCGATCTCCAATCCTTTTATTTGGCAGGCATTTTAAATGAAGGTGGAATTGAAGCTTCATCCGCTGCCCAGCGTTTATTCGGACGTTTGCCCATTACCAGCTCCAATTTGCCCCCTCGCATTAAATCCTCGTGAGCAAACCACGATTTGTTCCATACCTGCCCGTTCAGTTTAGCCGATTGAATGTATTTATTTTCAGGAGAATAGTTTATACAGTTCAGCTCAAACTTTTTGCCATTTCCCAAATCCAGTTTTACGTTGGCAAAAGTGGGACTGCCAATTACATACATAGGCAAGCCCGGGGTTATCGGGTAAAAGCCCATCTGCGAAAATACCACAAAAGAAGTAAGGCCACCGCCATCTTCATCGCCTGGAATACCCATCAAATCGTTACGGAACCACTGGCTTAATAAACTCCGTACCCTTTTCTGCGTACGCCAGGGTTGTCCGGCATAATTGTACAAATAAGGAATATGCATAGCAGGCTCATTACCCATAGAGAACTGCCCAACATTACCTGTATGATCGGGCAACTGCGAATAAAAATCAAACCTGCTTTTCCCAAGCGGGGTATTATACATTTTCTCCAGTTCATCAACAAAGGCCTGTTTGCCGCCAATCATATTTACCAAATCGCCCAGGTTGTGCAGTACATCCCAGCGGTAAAGCCAGCCATTATTTTCATCGTAAGTTTCTCTGGCACCAAGTCCGCCTGAAAAGCGGTAATCCAGCGGTTTAATAAATTTACCTTCTGCATCCTTCGGATGAAAAAATCTGGTTTCCGGATTAAACACTGTATGGTAGCTGGTACTTTTATCTAAAAAGTATTTTGCCTCATCGGTTTTACCCAATTGTTGAGCAATATTGCCGAGGCACCATTCATCATAAACCGTGCCCAGGGTTACCGCTATAGGTTGGCGTTTTTCAAAACCATGAACTTCTGCTGCGGTTTCTTTTTCGCCTTCAGGTAAAGCAGGAAAATAGCCCTTATCTTTAAAAAACTGATCTAAAACACCTGCTTTTTTTGACGACCATGGCGCCAGGGTTTTTTCGGTAATGGCTGCTTTACAATACTGATAAGCTTCATCAAGATCAAAACTCCTCAAGCCCTTGTTATAAGCATCAATTATAGTAGCCACACCATGGTTGCTGTTCATCCTCCGGCTATCACCAGTTACCTCCGGAAAAGTTGGCATCCAGTGGTTGTTCATCTGTTGCGCCATTCGCAAATAAGAATTAATCATATTGCCTTCCATTTTGGGCTCAATAATCACACGGAGTGGATGTGTTGCCCGGTAGGTATCCCAAATCCAGTCGTCAGTAAAAAATGGTACGCCATGATCATTGTGCACTTTTCCGTCGAAGGCGCTAAAATAATTTCCATCTTCAGATAGGCTGATCATCCTTTCATAGGTTCGGTAGAGGGAAGTGTAAAATATGGTTTTGGCTGTTTCATCTGTGCCTGTTACTACGATTTTTCCAAGCGTGGCATTCCAGATGTTTTTTCCTGTCTGCGCCACCTGGTTTAGGTTATAGTCCTTAATTTCGCGACGAAGATTCTGCTTTGCCTGTTCTTCACTGATAAATGAGATGCCGTAACGTGCCTTAATTTGTCTGGTTTGCGCGGGAAACTTTAAAATAAGATAAGCATCATGTCCGGAAACAGATTGTTCACCGGATTCAATTTTAGTCTCCTTGTGCCTGCCCGATTCAACAGGTATTAAATCAGTTTCGAAGTAGAGGTAAACCTTGGTGTTATTGTCTAGTTTCTGAAAACCACTTACCACATTGCGGCTCACCTTCAGCGCGCCGTTTCTGGTGTTTAAGATCAGATAAGGCGGAACATTTGTCTGCGAAAAGTTGAGCGCATAGATCCCTGATTGGTGCGATGGCGCAAATTGTACATTTATCCCATAATCATCAAGGTCAACCTCGTAATAATAAGGTTTGATCACTTCATTGTCGTAACCATAAGAAATTATATTGCCTGCGTTTTTGAGATCGCCCTGAAAAGGACTCAAATTAAAGGCCGAGCTGCCCCGGTGGCTGGTAATCACAACAGGCAAGCCATCTATCGTATTACTGGTAAAATTATCACGCTCCGGATAAACCCGCAATAAGCTGTTAGGTAAATGAACAGTAGGGTAAGTGGGCACAAGTAAGTGGCTAATGTTGCCAATGTATGGGTTAACATAGTCTATGGGTTGTTTTTGGGTTTGTGCATGTGCAAAATTGATACCGGCCGTTAACAAAAATATTGTGCTCAATAAAGGATATGTATATTTTTTCATGTCAGGGATTTCGATTAGATACGGCAAATTCAATATCTTTTAAACGATATTTAGCTGATGATGAGTTGCCAGTTTAAAAAGCTAAAACGATTTATCAAATCTAACAGAAAGGATCAGTTTATCAAAAAAAATCAACAGCAGAAAAGTACGTCCCTGTTTGGCCTATTTGCAACTACTCTGGTAAAATTTAATGCTTTTGCCAAAAAAATACGCTACAGCTTATGGCTAAGCACAGTATGAACAAAAAAAAGAGCGATGAATAGATTGCATCGCTCTAAGGTTCTGTCTAAAAATTAAATTAATTCGTTATGTCAGTCTGAGCCTAGTCGAAGACCATTTCAATGCGTTAGTAAAAGCGATCCTGTTATTCAATTGCAGTAATAATTAAAATTTAATCGATAATTTTTCAGAAATAAGCGCATTATTTTTATAGTACTCGAAAAACCAACTTCCATTCTTTTTTAAAACTATGCCATTTGCGCTCCCGTTGTTCGAAATATAACAATCCTCAACCGAGGTTTTTAGTAAGGTCATTACAATTTTAGGTGTTGCATCTATCAGTTGGTAGCCATTGCTTGTGGGTTGTGCATATAACAGTGCACCCTGTTGTTCTATTTTGGTAGCCATAGGCTGATCAGCAGGTAAAGGCGCCGTTTTGATCTCCGTGTTTGTATTGGCTGGCACTGTGCTGGTCGCCACAGTAGGGCTACCCGCTACATATTTAAGATCATTAAAAGATGTAAAAGCATCTTTCAGGGCCAAATTATAAGAAGTTTCATATTCTTTCTCTCTGCTTTTTCCTTCCTTGCTCTTTATTACTACAGCACCCTTACAATCTTTAAGTAAAAGGGTAAGATTGGTAACAAACATGCTGTTTTTTTCCTGCAGTTCTACTACCAAAGCCTTGCATCTGTCGGTTGCAATTTCTTCCGGTATTTCGGCATTGTCAAAGTAGACCGTAAAGCCTTTTTCCTCAAAAAAAGCCTTGGTAAGGGTATTTAAGCCATATTGGTTAACCTGCTTGAGAAAATTGAATTTCTCGGGTACTATGATATATTTGGAATTTACAATATTAGACTGTGCATTTACAGAAAAAGAGATTGCTAAAAGGATAATAAAAAGATATCTTTTCATATTGTTAAATGGAGTTTGGATAAGATTCCGCCTCAATTTATAGAATGAAACGGAGAAAATCAAATTTATCGTTTCCATACTACATTCCATATTAATCAATCAGATATTCGATCAGATCTCACCAGTAAAAGAACAAAGTTTACCATCATCCATTGCATTAATCGATTCAATTGTTTATTATTATAGCGATTAATGATCATAATCTAATCATCACATTGCGCTTGTCGCGTGTAATAAAAACCAAATATTCCAGAAAAATGGAGGAGCGCCAACTCATTAAATTAGAAGGCTGGTTTAAATCCAGGCATATTTCCTGCCTGAAGATTGTAGCCGGAAACCTAAATAAACTACGTACCTGGATTCCTTTTAAAGAACAACTAGCCTGTTTTTTGTTAAAAAATCTTTTTCTTCTGCCAAATTAAAACCAATTATAACCTAAATCTGAGCACATGCTTAACATTCAAACCACAAAACTATTCTGGGCAAGTTGTCTTGCATTACTAGTCACCTCCCTTTCCTTCGGCATCCGCGCTGGTATAATGAACCAGCTTGGGGTCGATTTTCAATTAAGTACCGCCCAATTAGGCACCATTACGGCTGCTGCTTTCTGGGGGTTTCCACTGGCCATTGTAGTTGGAGGATTTGTAGTGGATATCATCGGTATGAAACGTTTGCTGGTCATGGCCTTTATCTTTCACCTGGCCGGCATTATCCTTACCGTTTTTGCGCAGGGCTATTGGAGCCTGTTTTTATCTACCCTGCTGATTGGTATTGCCAACGGTACTGTAGAGGCCGCCTGTAATCCATTAGTTGCCTCTCTGTACCCTGGGAATAAAACAACCAAATTAAATCATTTTCACTTATGGTTTCCCGGAGGTATTGTAATTGGTACATTGCTGGTTACCCTGTTTGTTCACCTTGGATTGGGCTGGAAGGTGCAGGTTGCCATGATGATTATTCCTACTTTAATTTATGGATACCTGTTTTCAAAATTAGATTTCCCAGTTACCGAGAGGGTATCATCCGGTTATTCCAGTTCAGATATGTACAAAGCAGTACTTTCTCCATTGTTTATCTTTATGTTCATTTGCATGTTCGGTACAGCCATCACCGAGTTGTTTACAGGGCAATGGATAGGCTTACTGCTGAAAAATGTAACAGATAATGCCATTTTGTTGCTGACCCTTACAACTGGGATCATGGTAATCGGCCGGGGTTTTGCCGAACCTGTAGTACACCGTCTTGCTCCTCAGGGCGTCTTGCTCTTATCTGCAATATTTGCTGCAGCCGGACTTTACATGCTGAGCACTTTTACCGGAAATTCAGTTTTCTTCGCTGCAATTGTTTTCGGTATAGGTGTTTGTTATTTCTGGCCAACGATGATCGGTTTTGTCGCTGAAAATGTTCCTAAATCAGGAGCTCTTGGCTTAAACCTAATGGGAGGTGCCGGAATGTTTGCCGTTTCTATTTATACCATGTTTATGGGGAGTTTTTACGATAACCTGATCGTTAAACATTTACCCGCTGGCGCCTCTTATGATGCGTATTTAAAAGCTCCTGAAAATTCTGAATTTGCGCAGGTGCTTGCCAGTGCCAAAAATCTGGCTGGTCCTGAAATTCTGCGTGCTACATTGATCATTCCAGTAATATTAATTGTGGCTTTTGGCGGATTGGTGATCTATCTGCGTTCGAGAAAAAAGGCCAGCGCTTTAGCATCATAATTAACAGATGATGACTTTATAGACTATCCGTTTAATAAATAAGAAGAACAATAGCTGCAAGTTTATGATGCTAAATTTATCATAACTTGTAGCTATTTGAGTTTTTAGTTTTGCTGCCGTTATACCGTTCTTCAATAAATTAATTATAAGAGGGAACTACCCGGTGGGCATTCGTATGGGGCTTTGCCTGGTTCAAAGATCCTGGTGTTTTCACTGCCCTCTGTAGTGATTTTATTAGCTGATATCCTGATCCAATTGCCTTCACGTAAGCCTATTACTTTGATGTCGTTCTGTGTTAGAAATTCCATAATCCTCGTTTCCCTTGTCTCTCCATTATGTTTTAACTCCGGATTTGGGTCAAGATAATGAGGATTAAGGTTAAAAGGAACCAAGCCCATACATTCAAAAGAGCCTGGGTACACGATAGGCATGTCATTGGTGGTTTTCATATTCAAGCCGCCGATATTGCTTCCGGCACTACAGCCCAAATAAGGTTTGCCCAGTTTGATGTTTTCGCTGAGATGCTTCATCAATCCCAGCTCATGGAGTGTTTTTACCAGAAGAAAGGTATTTCCGCCACCAGTAAAAAAACCTTTGGCTGCATAGATGGCGCGAATGGGATCATTAAATTCATGCAGACCTTTAACGCTGATATTTAGCTGAGAAAAAAAATCGCGAACTTTGCCCGTATATTCATCATGAGAAATGCCTCCAGGTCTTGCGAAAGGGATAAATACAATTTCATCTATTCCGGCAAACAGCATAATAAGCTCATCTTTCAGGTATTCGAGGTAATTGCCGCCGAAGAGGGTCGAAGTAGAAGCAAGGATGACATTCATTTTGTTGTGCTTTAACGGCAATTATAATGTTTTTCATTGAAATAATTGTCCTTTGATCATTCGGTTTTCGGAAAATAACAGGATCACAAAAATCAGTACCGACATTACCAGTTGCAACACAAGGTTTATTTTGTTACCGGGATGGGATTTACATCTGCAAACGGTTACAGAAACCTGCATTTAAAGCATTTAATTATACTTTCATCATCACATCTCCATCTTCCGTCATCCTTAATCTATTATGTTCTATTATAGCAAATAAATACTAATTTTGCGCTCTAATTTTTATAATTATGAGGCTGGCAATAAATGGTTTTGGTAGAATAGGAAGAACATTTTTACGCTTGGCACTGGCTGAAGGCTTTGATGTGGTGGCCATTAACGATCTGGCAGATGCCAAAACAATGGCGCATTTGTTTAAGTACGACAGTGTTCATGGTGTTTTTGCTGGTGAAGTTTCGGCAAAGCCTGATGCACTTGTGATTGATGCCCTTTCGATTCCGGTTTTTGCCATTGCAGCAGCCGATGAGCTGCCATGGTCTGCATTGCGCGTTGATTTGGTTATTGATTGTACAGGCAGGAACCTCACAAAATCATCAGCTGAAAAACATATTGCATCAGGCGCAAAACAAGTATTAATTTCTGCTCCGGCAGCCGATGATATTCCTATGGTGGTATTAGGAGTAAATGACGATCATGTTGATTTAAGGAGTGCTGTATTATCAAATGCGAGTTGTACAACTAATAATATTGCTCCCATGATTAAGATTTTGAACGATAACTGGGGCGTTGAGGAAGGTTATATTACCACTATCCATTCCATGACGGGCGATCAGAATTTGCACGATGCAAACCATAAAGATCTGCGTAGGGCAAGGGCAGCGTCATCTTCCATCATCCCAACTACAACTGGTGCAGCAAAAGCCATTACGCATATTTTTCCCGAATTGGATGGCCATTTGGGAGGTGCAGGTATCAGGGTTCCGGTTTTAAACGGATCTTTAACCGATTTTACCTGTCTGTTAAAGAAGAAAACAACCATTGAAGAAATCAATTCAGCTTTCAGGTATGCTGCCGAAAATGAATTGAAAGGTCTTATTGAGTACACCGAAGATCCGATTGTTTCAATCGATATTATTAATAATCCACATTCGTGCATATTCGATTCGCTGTTAACCTCAATCGTTGGCGACCTGGTTAAAGTAGTGGGTTGGTACGATAACGAATATGGCTACAGCAGCCGTTTAATCGATGTGGTCAGGAAAATCGAAACGCTTTCTAAAGGCTGATTTTAGGCTTTTTGCGTAGATTTTAACGCCCAATAAACCAATACCGGCTGAAAAAACAGACGTAAAAAACGTTTACCATCAGTATTAAGTCCAAAGGCACTGCGCTTATGGGTGTACTGTGAAATATTTCCCGGAAAAACGCTGACAAATAGGCCGGCTGCAATTTTGCCGATTAATGCTTCGTGTTTTTTCGGAGCAAGTACTAATGCGGTACCCAATGCAATTTCAACAAAACCAGAATAAACAACGGTATCGTCTTTTTTCAAAGGCACCCAATCTGGTACCTGCGCCTGGAAAGGTTTGCGGGCAAAGGTTAAATGTCCGATTCCGGCAGTAATTAAACCTGCGCCGAGTAAAATTCTTGCTGCTGTTTTGATGTTTTCTTCTTTCACTTTACCTGCTTTAAATTCATAATGTTATAATTATCAACAAGTAAATTGGAGGTCTGTTTGCTAATGTGTACATTTTACCTTTATTATAGATAATAACTGTTTGATCAGATTGGTTCTATATCCAAAATGTTAGCACTTTATAACCATTTATATTATCGGGTTTCAATTGCTTTATTAACTTTGCAAACGTTTGCGATGCATCCTATAGCAATGTCCTTAGATATAAGCTAATGATAAATATATGGTCAAATTTATTCTTCCGGAAGAAGTTCTACCTTTAAGAAGCCTGGTTTTACGCAATGGCAAGCCATTCGAAGCATGCGTTTTTGAAGGCGACCTGGCTTACGATACCTTTCACCTGGGGTTTTTAAAAGATGGTGAAATAAAATCTATAGCCACATTTATGCGTAACGATTTTTTTCCCGAAGAAGGGGAGGGCTATCAGCTCCGTGGCATGGCTACACATCCCGATGCCATCGGAAAAGGTTATGGTGCTGCACTCGTTACTTTTGCCATCGATTACCTGAAAGAATACAATACCGATTATTTATGGTGCAACGCCCGCTCAACAGCAGCAGCTTTTTATAAAAAAATAGGTTTTACAACCGAATCGCCGGAATTCGATATCCCAGGTATCGGTTTCCATTACGAAATGAAATTAAACTTAAATCAAAAATAATTAAACATGAACACCATTGACCAGTTTGACTTTAAAGATAAAAAAGCATTAATCAGGGTAGATTTTAACGTGCCTTTGGATGATGAATTTAAAATTACCGACGATAAAAGAATCAGGGCTGCATTACCAACCATCAGCAAAATTTTAAAAGATGGCGGCGCGGTTATTTTAATGTCGCACTTAGGGCGCCCAAAAGATGGCCCTACAGATAAATATTCTTTAAAACACATCTTAACTGATTTATCTGCTCTTGTTGGTGTCGAAGTTAAGTTTGCTGACGATTGTATTGGCGAAAGTGCAGTAAAACAGGCTGCTGATTTAAAATCAGGTGAAGTTTTACTATTAGAAAACCTTCGTTTTTACAAAGAAGAAGAAAAAGGTGATGTAGCCTTTGCAGAGAAATTATCAAAATTAGGCGATGTTTATGTAAACGATGCATTTGGTACTGCTCACCGCGCACATGCCTCAACTTCAATTATTGCCCGGTTTTTCCCGGATGCAAAATACTTTGGTTATTTAATGGCGTCGGAAGTAGAAAATGCAGAGAAAATTCTGAACCATGCGGAAAGACCTTTCACAGCAATTATGGGTGGTGCTAAAGTATCTGATAAAATTCTTTTGATTGAAAAATTATTAGATAAGGTAGATAACCTGATTATTGGTGGTGGTATGGCTTACACTTTTGCTAAAGCACAAGGTGGAGAAATCGGTACTTCATTATTAGAAGCTGATAAACAAGAACTTTCTTTAGAACTGATCGAAAAGGCAAAAGCAAAAGGTGTAAACCTGATTTTACCTGTGGATACGGTAATTGCAGATAAATTTGCAAATGATGCCAATAAAAAAGATGTAGCCTCGGGGCAAATTCCTGCAGACTGGATGGGATTGGATATCGGTCCGAAATCGGTTGAGTTATTCCAGGAGGTAATCAAAAACTCTAAAACTTTATTATGGAATGGTCCGATGGGCGTTTTCGAGATGGAAAGCTTCCAGGTAGGTACTAAAGCTGTAGCAGAAGCAGTTGTGGCGGCTACTAAAGATAACGGTGCTTTCTCCTTAATCGGTGGTGGCGATTCGGCTGCAGCGATTGCAAAATTTGGTATGGAAGATGAGGTAAGTTATGTTTCTACCGGTGGTGGTGCTTTACTCGAATATATGGAAGGTAAAGAATTGCCGGGGGTAAAAGCCATTAATGGATAAACGACAAAAATCAATAAAAAGGCCTTGCAAATGTCATTGTAAGGCCTTTTTTGTTTAAATCAGGTAAAAATATTATCACCTGTGATTTGAGATGTAGTAATTACCCGTAATCCGTACTTTCGGCGAATTCCGGCTAATTTTACATCTCGGAACTAAATGAATCGAAAGAGGCAGCGTTTAGAGAAACTTATTTTATAATAAAGCCGGCCCGCCTAAAAAACTTCTAATCCGGTATTCAGCAGTAACATATAAACAGCTAAATAACAAATCAAAAATGCCGTTGATAATGCAAAATACCGTGTTACCTTATGGCTGCCTTTTTTAAATGGGAGTAAAAACAGGATATTGAATACTTCAGATAGCAAAGCACAGATGAAATTTAAACAGACCATTATGCAGCTAAACGCCACAACGAAAATGGCCGGCTGGATGATTATTCCTGACGGAAGGCCATAGAGTCCTCCCATAATAAAACTGATCAGCAGGATAATCATAGCATATTTTAAACCCGATTTAAACTGGATCAGGAAATAGCTGCCCAATTTTGGCAGTGGTGTCCCGATTTTTGCAGGCTTTGGTTCTTTTTCAACTTTAGGGATTTCTAAAGCTTTATTTAAAGCTGCTTCATTTGTTTTTTGTTTTTTACCCTTCTTTTGTTTTTGATAACGTGGCCACCAGATGATAAATCCGGTAATAAAAAGCGCCAAAGGCATTAAGCCGGCAATAAGCGCAATAACCTGTGTTGGCCGGCCGCCGAAACTGCCATAATGGATAGGTGTTAACCAGCTGAGATAAGCATTACCAACATTAGGGAAATCCTTGCGGCTGTTCAGCAGTACCTTGCCCGTATATTGGTCAACAATAATCATTTCTCTTTTTCCAGCTTTAGGTAGGTTTCCGCTTAGCATATCTAAACGGTAAGTACCGGTTTTATCGGCCGGAAAAGCAATGCCGCCAATATAGGCATCAGGCATTTTTTGTTTGGCAGCTGCTGTAATGGCTTCGAGCGGGAGTGGAGTGGCCTGCGCATGCCAGGACGATTTAGCGCCTAATAATTGAGCTACGCCCTGCGGCGATTTTCCGCTAAGCGCAAATAACAGCGGAATAACAAGCGTAGAAAAAGTAATAGAAAAACCGGTAAGGCTCAATATCGCCACAATGGGAGAGGAATAAAAACCTAGCGAGTTATGCCAATCGTAATTTTGTCGCTTAAATGATCCGCTAAACCTTACCGTAAGTACCGATTTTAATTGTTTCCATTTTTTAGGGATCCATAATCGCAGACCCGAGATCGTCAGGATTAAAAGGCAGAGCGAGGCAAGGCCGCAAATGTAACGCCCTGCAACAGGAATCAGCAGCGTTCGGTGCAGTTCGGTAACCACGTGGATGAAAGAACTGGTATGTATTCTTTTACCACCTGTTTTTCCGGTATAGGGATTAATAAAAGTTTCCTCATTACTTTTTAAATTCATCACGCTATAAGCTTCATTGGGGTTTTTGAAGTTATTTAGCATCAGGTAATCTACTTTTAGCCTGGGGTAATTCTTTTTTATGAGTGGCACAATTTCTTCCACCGGCATCTTTTGCTTTTGCGCAATCACCTCAAACAGATCTGGATTCAAGGCCCGGTCAATCTCGTCCTGAAAAACAAGAATGCTCCCTGTAACGCCTACAAAGGCTACAATTGCCCCGGCAATAATGCCTGTATAAAGATGCCATTTACCAAACCACCTTTTTTGATGTTTTGCCCAGCTTAATTTTTTAGAATTCTGTTCTGATTTCATTTTGAGCGTAGTTACGCTTATATAATAGTTAATCCGTTTATATCCACAAAGAAATCATTTTAATTGTTATTGTACAAATTATATTTAATAAGTCTAAATAAGATATTTATGGGTGAGATAAATATGAAGAGGTAGCTCAAACGACGGCTTATTTTTTCGGCTGGTTTATTTTTTAGGATGGCTATTCTTATTGGCATTTAGTCTTAGTCTTTAGGAAGCGATAATTGAGGTATATTATACCATGATATAAGGTATTAAGGCACTCATTTTTAACGCTATTTAAATTTTATGATGAAAATTGGGTGAACGTGACACTTTCGGATAATATATTTTTAACCTGCTTATTATCAGTTATTAATGCTTTTGTAATAGCGCAATTAGGCTTATTCTAACTATATTGGCTGACCATTATTGTAACAAAAAAGATGTGGAAAACTTTTTTGTGGTAAAAAGTGGTAAAAAGTGGTAGAACTATTTACTTTTACACTAGATAAAAAGTGTAGATACCACTATGACCCAACTTTTAGGAGAATTCGATTGTAAACTTGACGCAAAGGGACGCCTTATGGTGCCTGCTGCGCTTAAGAAACAATTGCCTGAATCTGAGAAAGAAGGGCTGATCATTAACCGTGGTTTTGAGAAAAACCTGGTGATTTATCCAAAGAAAGTCTGGGATGCTATCGTTACTGATTTAAGCAAACTGAATATTTACGAAAAAAACAACAGAGAATTTATCAGGTCCTTTACCAGGGGTGCAACTGAACTTTCGCTTGATGCGGCGGGTCGTGTGCTTTTGCCAAAATCGCTGGTTGATTATGCAGGTATTGGAAGTGATCTTGTGCTGGCTTGTCAGTTAGATCGTATCGAGGTTTGGGATAAAAAATCTTACGAAGATATTTTTGATGATGTGCCGGAGAATTTTGCAAACCTTGCTGAGCAGGTAATGGGTGGAAAGAAAGGAGTGGCTGATGGAGAATAATTATCATGTGCCTGTAATGCTGCAGCCGTGTATTGATGGCTTGAATATTAAGCCTGATGGAGTTTATGTTGACGTAACCTTTGGTGGCGGTGGTCATTCGAAAGAGATTTTGAAGCATCTTGGGTCAAAAGGAAGATTAATTGCTTTTGATCAGGATCCTAATGCTCAGGCAAATGTTCCTGCTGATGATCGTTTTATTTTTATCGACCAGAATTTCGGTTTTCTGAAAAATAACCTCCGTTTAAAAGGTTTTAAGCAGGTTGATGGTATTCTGGCAGATCTTGGTGTTTCCTCTCATCAGTTTGATGTGCCGCAACGTGGTTTTTCGATCCGTCATAATGCAGATCTGGATATGCGTATGGATCAGCACCGCGATTTAACGGCTGCTGAAATATTGAATACCTATACGGAAGATAAACTGCATAAGATATTTGGAATTTATGGAGAAGTTAAAAATGCGAAATCTTTAGCACGTGCTATTGTGACTTCACGTTTAGAGCAGCCCTTTACCGATATCGATAGTTTGAAATCAGCCATTGCTGGTTATATCCCCAAAGGAAAAGAGAATAAATATCTGGCGCAGGTGTTTCAGGCATTGCGAATAGAGGTGAATGCGGAAATTCAGGTGCTTGAAGATTTTTTAATGCAGGCTGCCGATGTGTTGAAGCCGGGTGGTCATTTAGTAGTGATGTCTTATCATTCTTTAGAAGACAGGCCGGTTAAAAACTTTATGGCGAAAGGCAAATTTCAGGGTGAGGTAGAAAAAGATTTTTTCGGAAATCAGCAAAAGCCATTTAATGTAATTACAAGGAAAGCGATCATTGCCACAGAAGAGGAGATTGCTCAAAACAATAGGGCCCGCAGTGCGAAACTTAGAATTGCAGAGAAGATATGAACAGGTTTAGGGAGGAGATAGAAGAGGAAGAGGTAGGGCCCGAACCAGAGCTAAAAGCTGCGCCCAAAAGGCCAAAAACTGCTGAAGAAAAAATGGATAGCAATTCATTTATCAGCAAGCTTTTTAATGATGGCTTGGTAAGTAAAGAGGCGGCAACTGATGCTTTGCCTTATTTATGCTTTCTGGCTCTTTTAGGGATGATTTATATCGCCAATAGCCATTTTGCGGTAAACAATGTGCGCCGTATTGATAAATTAAATAAAGAAGTAAAAGAATTAAGATGGGAGTATAAATCCCTTAAGGCCGACCTGATGTTCAAGAGTAAACTGACGGAGGTTGCTAAAAAGGTAGATACCCTTGGTATAAAAGAACTGATTGAACCACCAAAAAAAATAATTGTTAAAAGCGATGAATATTAGAGCAAACATCTTGCTTCGTGTATATCTGGCATTTGGCTTAATTGTGCTTTTTGCTTTCGCGGTGTTTTTACGCCTCGGTCAGGTGCAGTATGTGCAGGGAAAAAAATGGAGGGCTATGGCAGACAGCCTCTCTACTAGATATGTAAATGTGGAGGCTACCCGTGGAAATATTTATTCTAACGATGGTAGTTTGCTCGCGACTTCGATACCGGAATACGAGCTGCGTATGGATATGTTTGCAGGCGGCATAGCTGATGATAAAGTATTTAATGAAAAGGTAGATTCCTTAGGTTATAAATTAGCGCAGCTTTTTCAGGATAAAACCGCCAAAGAATATGCCCGGTACCTGCGCAAAGGTCGCCAGGATAGTGCTCGTTATTTATTGATTCACCGTAAAGTAGGTTATGCCGATCTTAAAACCATCAGAACTTTTCCGCTTTATAATATTGGTAAGTTCAGTGGTGGCTTAATTGCTGTACAGCAAAATAAACGTATTCTTCCTTTTCAGGCTTTAGCTGCCCGTACCATTGGTTATAAAAACGAAAATGTGGCTAATGGTGTAGGTTTAGAGGGCGCGTATAAAGAATATATCAATGGTGAAACGGGAAAAAGATTAATGCAGCGTATTGCGGGCGGTGTTTACATCCCGGTGAACGAAGAGGCTGAAGTAGCGCCAAAAGATGGTGCTGATATTATCTCGACCATTGATGTAAACATGCAGGATCTGGCACAAAGTGCTTTAGAAAAACAGCTGATTAAATCGCAGGCCGATCATGGTACTGTGATATTGATGGAAGTGGCCACGGGCGAAATCCGTGCGGTAGCCAATTTTTCTAAAGTAGAAGAAGGGGTGTATAAAGAGAAGTTTAATTATGCTATTGCGGGTAACCAGGATCCGGGATCGACTTTCAAACTAGCCTCTTATATGGCTTTGTTGGAAGATAAGCTAATAGATACCAATACGATGATCGGGACAGGTTACTATCAGATCCCCGGAAAACTGATCACAGATTCGCACCCAAAAATTGAAACGGTTACCGCAAAAAAAGCCTTTGAAACGTCTTCCAATGCTGCAATTGCAAAGCTGATCAATATGCATTATGGCAACGATCCGATAAAATTTACCAATCACTTATATGATTGGCATCTGAATCAAAAAATGGATTTACAGATCCCTGGCGAAGCAATGCCTGTGGTTAAAAATCCTAAAACAAACAAAAGCTGGAACAAAAACATGACCCTTCCTCAAATGGCTTATGGTTATGAAATGCAGCTAACACCGTTAAAGATGCTTATCATGTATAATGCGGTAGCCAATAACGGAAAAATGGTGGCACCAATTTTTGTAAAAGAGATCAGAAGATTGGGCAATCCGATCGAACAGTTTAAAGCAAGGGTGATCAATGATAAAATCTGTTCGGATGTTACCCTTAGCAAAATTAAAAAAATGCTAGAAGGGGTAGTGACTGAAGGCAGTGGAAAGCAGGTTGTTTACAATCCATTATATCCGATTGCAGGTAAAACAGGTACTGCTCAGGTGGCTGATGCGAATAAGGGATATAAAGCTAATAAACAATATCAGGCTTCTTTTGTGGGGTATTTTCCTGCAGATAAACCGAAGTATTCTTTGATCGTAGTAATCAACGATCCAAAAGGGGCCTATTATGGTGCTACGGTTTCGGGTCCGGTGTTCAGGGAGATAGCTGACCGTATTTACGCCAGCGACATGCAAATGTATAACGATGTGCCTACACGTTTGGTGGGGAATACCGGAACACCGCCTACTAAAGCAGGGCAAAGTAAAGCGACTCAAAAAGTATATAAAGCATTTGGATTTAAGCCGCTTTTTGCTTCAAAATCTGAGTATTACAATATTATAGATACCAGTGCAGGAACAATTTTTCAGGAAAATAGCGAGCGTAAAGGCGTAATGCCTAACGTGGCAGGAATGGGACTGAAAGATGCATTGTACCTTTTAGGTAACGCTGGTTTAAAAACAAAAATTTTTGGATCGGGCAAAGTGATCAGTCAGTCTATAGCTGCTGGTACAAAAGTGGGCAAGGGATTAGGTGTACAAATTGAGTTGAATTAAGGTTTAGGGTAAAAGGTATAGGGTTTAGGGCCTTGATACTCGATACTAAACAAAGGTAGAAGGGTGAGGGTAGAAAGGTTTAAGGTCTTGCTATTCGATACTAAACAAAGGTAGAAGGTTGAGGGTAGAAAGGTTTAAGGCCTTGCTACTCGATACTAAACAAAGGTAGAAGGTTGAGGGTAGAAAGGTTTAAGGCCTTGCTACTCGATACTAAACA
>Ga0157371_10000173_pt1 | contig 93777 bp, 126 predicted proteins | sample C45metaG_FD_113462 | JGI IMG/M metagenome (GOLD analysis project Ga0157371, IMG submission 113462) | Corn rhizosphere microbial communities from Kellogg Biological Station, Michigan, USA - C4-5 metaG | ecosystem: Host-associated > Plants > Roots > Rhizosphere > Soil | place: USA: Michigan...
CACGTCGTAGCCGCCGACCTTGCTGGCGGCCTGGTGGCTGACGATGCCCAGGCGGGCCTCGTTCGAACCGATGCCGGTGGGCAGGTAGGTGGCGCCGGGGAAGGCCTCGGCTACAGCGCTCAGCAGGCCCAGCTGGATCTGCTCGGGCATGTAGGAGATCTGGTTGTGATGGCCGGTGGAGCCCACGCCGTCCAGCTTGACCATACCCTTGCTATCGCCGGCCATGTTGGCGGCCTGATCCAGCGCGGCCTCCATGACGTCAGCGGTCGGCATGGCGCCGTGCTTGTCGTAGTAGAGCTTCATGCCCTTGATGACGCTGTCGAGCACCTGCTCGCCGGACATCTCGCGACCGTCCAGGCGGTCGATGGCATGCTGGATGGAGGGCGGCAGGTGCTCTGCGCTATCCAGGAAAGACTTGATTGCGCCTTCGCCGGAGGCGCTGTCCAAGAGCACGCCGCCCTTGGTTTCTGCATAGAGGCCGTCGAAGATTTCTTCGGTGCGTGCGGCGCCTTCGGTTGCGTAAGTCGCGCGGGTCATATAGCCGTTCTCTCGTCTGTGAGGGATACCCAAAATCGGGATGTGGCCAATGTAAAAGGGGGCCTAAGACCCCTCTTTCGCGACTTTCCGATTTATCTCTGTACGACGATCAGGCGAGCGTTCGCGCTGGTTTGGGCTAGTAGTTCCTTGGCCTTGAAGGTGCCCACACCCAGGGCCTCGACCACGGTGCTGTGCTCGTCCAGCCAGGCCCGGAATTGCACCGCCTTGGCATCGCTGCCGATGAACACGACTTCACCGGCGATCGCTACGAAGCATCCAGGTGAGTGGCCTTACCCTGCTCGATGGCGTCCGCCAGGTTGTTCAGTGATACCGCAAGCGCGTGGTCGCACTCTGCTCGTGCCAGGCTCTAAATCATTGATCAAGGCCAGATTCGACTACATTTTATGAATATTTTTCGACGTCCTGTATTCGCGATAAATGATCTACACAGAGTTCGTTGGAGGCAACAATAAAGATGTACGTGCCTAGTCTTTGCATTACGGGCAGGCATTGCCCATAGATCTCACCCAAGGCCGCCAAATGGCTAGCCACTATAGAGATTTCGGCTAAGCTGACACCACCATGAATCGTGGGGGATGAGAACATGAATGACCAGGATCAGAAGAGAAACCAACCCGTGATGGACGTGGCGACCGTTGATGACTTTGAACGCATCAATCTTTCGTCAATCCTTGCTATGACGAACACTCTCCACTTTCATACGCTGCAGGACGCATTCAACCGGGCAGCTCAAACTTCCAAAGAATCGGGAGATAGCGCTGCCGAACGTGGCTACAACGTGTTAGCTGTGATTTGCAGTTACCACTTTAATCCCAATAGAACTGATGCATTTAGCCCTCAAATTATGATGGATGGTCGGAGGTCGCTAATACCGAATGACTACATTGGTGAGCAGCAGGACGTATTGATTCAAATCACAGAGCGGATTGATCATCCATTGCTAAGAGCTCGGATCGCTGATAGCTGCTGGTACACGAATAGAAAGCTTCACAGGATGGCCGAGGTAGCGTCCAGATCTTACCTTGACGCGGTGAATATGTTCTTTGCTAGAGTTCTTTTCTATCAGTACGAGTCAGATTTCGAGGTGCCGTCAAAGGTAGTTGATCTGGTTGATCGAGCATTTTCAATATACGCTTCAACCGGAAAAAGAAAATCGATTCCAGATTACGCTAAACAAACATTTTCGAAAGCTTATGAAATTGCGAAGGATAAGCTGAATATAATAGCATTCCATAGGCTTTCCTCTCTTGGGAATAATTTCGGATTGCTTGAATGGAAAGACATAGCCAAAGACGCTGAGTCAATTGCAATTGCTACTAAAGACAAACAATATGCTGAGGCAGTAAAAAAAGTTTGGCTACATGCGGCTTATGCGTATTCTAAGATAGGCGACAAAGATGCTTCCAATCAATGCAAGGTAAACGCAGTTGAGCAGACACTTAGGCTAAGGGATGCCGTCAGCTCATCTATGGCGAAAGCGTCATGGACAAGGGATGCCATTGGTGAACTTAGGTCTATAGGTGGCATGAATGATCGAATCGCCGAATTAAAATCTGAACTACAGCAATACGAGGAAGACTCGCTATCCGAATTAAGCGAGTTCAGTATACCAATAGATTTAACTGAAGAGCGACGGGCAACGATCGAGAACTTCGAGGGCTTGGGGATTCACGAAATGCTCTACCGGTTAGCATTCGCTTCGAGACCACCAGAAAAGATTGCCCTGCATAAAAACTGTCTCCAGAAGAAAAATAAATATTTCCTATCCTCAATCGCGGGAAAAAGCTATTCCGACGAGCAGGGGAAGATGATTGCTCAATCACCATCAGCTGGTTTTAGAGACAAACCTTCTGAAGAGTGGTTCGATCATGAGAGTCTGACAGAGGTTGGATTCCGCTATCATGTTGAAGCCGAGGCTTTCATTAAGCCCGCGTGTATCACTATGGTTCAGAATGAGTCTATTGACGAACGACATATAGAGCCGATTGTCTACCACAGCGCGTTCATACCACCAGGACACGAGGCAATTTTCGCACTGGGTTTCGCTCGAATGATTCAAGGGGACATGGTGTCGGCTGTGCACATGCTCATTCCTCAGTTGGAAAACTCGCTCCGATACGTGCTTACTAATCGGGGACTTAGAACTGCAAAACTCAATGTTGATTTGACTCAAGAAGACCAGTCACTCAGCCAAATGTACTCAAACCGTAAAGAGGAACTTGAAAAGGCTTTTGGCCAAGACATTACCTACATTTTCCATCTGCTTTTCAACTTAAAGGGCGGGCCTATGCTGAGACACGAAATGGCTCACGGAAAGCTGACTATTGGTGACTGCTACAGCGCCCCATGTATCTATGCATGCTGGCTAATTTTTCACATCACCTGTCTTCCCCTCGTGAGCTTCTGGAAAACTCACATTGAGCCGGCGATCCAAGAAGTAGTTCATTGAAATCACTGAAATCGCTTGTGGATTTGTTGGCTAGCCGGTCGGTCTCTTACTGTGCTGGCACTCCATTTAGGGATCTGCTACAGGCACGGGCTCGACCACCGGTAGCACGCCCATCGTTGCCAGGTGCCGCTTGCGGATGAAATAGCCGCCTTCCTTGGGGAACGTGTATTCGTCGATGGCCTTAGCTTCGGCATAGGTCACGCTGCGCAAGATAATGCCGCGAATGATCTTTCCCTTGCCGTCTTTGCCGCCCTTGGTGTGGTGCTCGACGATCTCGTGTGCGCGTGCGGGGATTGCGGCAGGCTCGTCGCGGGATTCTTCTTGTGTGGGTTCAGGCGCGGGAGCCGCCGCTCGCTGCGCTTTGATGCGATCAGACAGGTGCTGATCAGCCCAAGCGTGGCAGTGGGCGGTAAACCCTTCATGCCAAGCTATAGCCTCGGCTGACTGAGACACGAAAGGCATCCGGCCGGCCTCGCGTTCGTATTCGGCCATGCGCTGCGGGATCCAGGCCATGTAGCCGATCTGGATCATGGTGCGGTTTTCCGGCGCCAGGTCCTCCAGGGTGTCCAGATAGGCCTGGAGCCGCTGATTGCCCGACGTCCCGCTGCCGATGGTCGCCTGCCACTGGGCCAGGTCGCGCTCGGCATTGGCTGCCAGGATGGCATCGCGCTCCGCGCGAAGGTCGTCGCGCTCGGCATCGCTCAGCTTGGTCCAGTCGCCGGTGCGCTTGGCGTAGTCGATGCGCGCCGCCGTGTCTCTGGCCTCATTCTCCGCCTTGCGCTGCCCGATCTCGGCTTGGTCTTCCTCGTAGGCCGCGACGTCCTCGGCCGCCGCCGGCCGGCCGAACACCTGAGCGAATACCTCGGGGCCATGGCGCAGCACGAAAGCCGCTTCTAGCCTGCCCAGGCTGGAGGCGATGCCCAGGGTCGTACCCTCGAAGTTGCCGCGCACGCCGATACCGCCGGAGGCGTAGTGCTCCAGCTGGGCGCCGCTGGCCAGGCGCTCGATCGCTACCGGCACGAAGGCGGCGAACCGCGCATCGCCCTTGGTCAGCCGAACACCGCCCTCGACGATCTGCGGCTTGCCGCCCAGCTCGCGCACCCGCGCGGCAATGGCTTCGGCGTCGCCCCTGAGCAATATCGCTCCACCCTTGGCATCCTCGGCGGCCGCGAAGGGCTCGCGCTGGGCGACGGGACGCACGGCGAGGATGGTGATATTCAAATCATCCTCTGCTACGCTGTTCTCAGCGGCATCCAAGGCGAAGCTCTGAATAATTGACAGGGTGGAGTCTAGGGTGCCGTTCTCGTTTCTGCGCTGCCAAGCCGGCTGGCCCGAATGGGTCAGGTTGTAGAACAGATTGCCCTGGCCATCCTCGGCCACGGTCACCCCCGCCGTGATGATCTGCCCCTCCAGCTCGATGTCCTTCTGGGCGAAGTAGAACGCCACCACGCCGTCCTCGCGCGGCTTGTAGAGCGGCTCGCGCGGGCCGTAGCTGCCCTGGACCAGGATCTCGACCAGATGCGGCACCAGTTGCGCCTTGATGGCGTCCCGGTTGAGGTTCATCCGGTACTTGCGCAGCCCCTTGCTGGACAGACGAACCGGGCCCACCGGCGTCTGCACGACCTCGCCTTGCAGCTCGCCCTTGTAGTAGGCCATAGCCGCCTTGTAGCCATCGCCCTCGGACTCGGTCAGGTACTCAGCTAGCGACTTGCCGGCGTGGGGCGGCGCATTGATGCCCAGACGCTCCAGCAGCGCGGCGACGCGCCCGGCGATCTGGACCTTATCCAGCGGGCTGGCGCCCTCCAGCGCCTTGATCTCGGTTGCCAGCTCACCGGTAAGGCGGATCCGCTCCACCGGGCTCAAGGTGACCTTACTCATTGCCCACCTCCGCCAGGATCTCGGAGGCCAAAGCCACAGCGGCCTCCTCCTCGGCCTCGGTATCGAACGCCACCAGCGGCACCAACTGGATGACGCGCTGCGCCATCTGCACCAGGGCGCCCTCGGGGGCGTATTCGCGCATCTGCCTGAGCAGGCGGGTCAATTCCTGCTCCGGGCTTTCCACGCCGTCCAGCACCAGGGCCTGGCCATCCTCATCGTCGAGATCGTCCAGCAGCATGGCGGCGAGCGCGTCGGGATCCATGGTCACGGTGACGCCGTACTCGCGCGACTGGCAGAAGCCGTAAAGCTCGCCCGGTTCGAGGGTATCGGCCGACAGCCGTTCGCCGGCGGCGCCGACGACCATCTGGAGATCCATGTAGGCGCGGAAGTAGGCGAGGGCGCTGGCGTCGCCCTGGTAGGACACAGGCTTGGCTTCGTCCTCGTCCCAGAGTGCCAGGAACTGGCCGTGTGGGGTGGCAACGGTGTATTGGGTAGAGATCATTGCTGCTGCGCTCCCAGCACGGACTGCGCCCTTTCCAGCAGGGCCTTGACGGGGTCTTTGTTGAAGCGGGTAGAGATCACGTTCTGCCAGGTCTTGCGCATGGAGCTGCCCTGGGTGTGGGCGATCACCATGAAGGCCTTCACCAGTTCGAGGTCGCCGTGGATGGCCGAAAAGTCGGGTATGTAGAGGCGGGCGCCGTCTTCGGTCGTGACCAGGTAGCCCTTGGCGTTGCGCTGCGTGTTTTGGTTGCGGAACACGCCCTGGAAGACGTGCATGTCTTGCCAGCCACCCAGGTAGGTCGGCACCTTGCCGCGCACGAAGGCGTAGCGGCCAAAGTGGCTGGCATCCTCGGCCCGCTCCGCCTGCAAGCGGTCCCACCAGCCGTCCACCGTCAGAGTCACCTGCTTGGCCAGGATGGCGACGGTCTCGACATAGAGCTTGCCGTCCTCTTCGCGCCGCTCCTGGAGCATGTCCACGGCGACCGTGTGCAGACCCAGCTTGGCCCGCATCGCTGGCGTCAGCTCGCTGGCCAGGTAGCCGGAGATCAGCGCGAACATTTCGGGATCCTTTGCGGCGAACAGCGCCGCATCCCTGGGGTTGGCCAGGTACTGGACGCCCATGGAGAACACTTCGGTGATGCCGTCGGGGTAGATCTTGCCGATGTAGGGGTTCAGCCAGCTGTCCTTGTAGGCGACCTCGTCCTTGCGGTACTTCTTGTTGTCGGTGAGCCCGCGCAGGGAGTAGGCCATCCCGTCCTCACGTCGGCGCACGAGGAAGCCGTTGGCGGCCGCCTTTGCGATAGGGTCGTTTTCGAGGTGGTGCGCCAGCTCGTGGAACAGGACGGTGCGATCAAAGCGCGAACCGACGTTCACGACCTTCTCCCCCAGGCGCGTGGAGACGCCCACGGCGTTGGCGCGGCTACCGCCGTCCACGGAGATCCGCACCGCCGAAGACTTGCCACCGGTGAGGCGGTAGAAGTCGGCCATGTCCCGCAGCAGCGACTCACGGGTGTAGCCGCCACGTTCGAGCTTGGCCACCGCCTTGGCGTCCAGGATCTGCGTCGCGGCCCAGGCCTCGGCCTGCTCCTGGGTCACGGGCGATGCTTCGCGCAGCGCCGTCAGGATGGCTTGCCCTTCGTCTTCGAAAACGGCTTGGCTGCGCTTGAACTTGGCCTCATCGAAGGCGCGAGCAACGGCCAGGGCCTGATCCTTCAAGGGCTTGCGATCTTTCTGGTATCGCTCCCAGAGAACCGCCTCCTCCTCTTGGAGCTGGCGCAGCTCGGCATCGTCGCCGCCGTCCTTCACCAGCCGGCCAGCAGCCCGCAACTTCGGGTTGAGGACGTCCACAGCGGCCTGCATGGCATCGTCCAAGGCCTTGAGGGCGACCAGCGCCGCTTGCATCGCGGGATCGTCGTGCGCCGACTGCTTGAGCAGCTCCTTGGCTTCGGCCTCCTTGCGCAGCACGGTGGCGGCATCGATGCCGGTATCCACGCCCCTTGCCGAGATCTCCTCGTAGGCGGCCAGGTTGGCGATGTCGCGCTTGGGGCCCCAGACCCCTTCCAGGGCGATGTCGTTGGCGCGAGCGTCCAGGGTCTTGGAGCCGACCGTGCTGGCCAGCTCCGACACCGTCATGGCCTCGAACGGGACCAGGGCCTCGGGCAGCTGCTCCAGACCATCGTCCAGGTACTGCTCCAGCGCCTGGGTGGAGCCGGCCACATCGGTCAGGGAAAACGCGATGGCGCGCATGGCGGTCTTGATGCCGGCGCCCAACTGCTCCAGCAGCTTGGCCACGACACCGGCGATACGCACGCGCTCTAGGGCAGGGAGTTCGCCCTCCAGGGAGCGAACATTTTCAGCGAGTTCGCCTGATAGGCGCACTCGATCAAGCGGAGAAATGGCGTCCAGAATTTCCATACACGCGCGGCGCTCATAGTTACGATGCGCGATGATGGAGCCGGCGCGGGACGCGGCCTGGCTGGACTTTCCGAAGGCAAAAAAAGACCCGCCGAAGCGGGTGCTACAAAGGGTTGCGCATCCGTGCGCCAGTCACCACACAGGAAGCCATGGCCTCTGTGCGATAGGTGAAGCCCTCGCGGAGCGAGGAGATCGAGTCGAGCATATCAGATGGCCAGCCGGAGCGGCGAACCGCGTATCAGGCAGCGGTTGCCTTGGCTACGACGGCCGCCGAGTAGGCTTCAGCGGCCTGCTCGAACAGGTTCAGCAGGTCGGCATTGCCGTGGATCTGCTCATAGACCTGGGTCAGCGTCTGGGCCAGGGCCGGATCGGTCATGTCCTCGTTCCCGTCGATCACCGATTGCAGCAGCGCGCGGGCGGCCTCCAGTTCGTCTGACACCACCGCTGCTGGGTCAGGCTGCACGGCCACAGTCTCTGGCACCGCAGGCATGGCAGCTACGGCCTTCGCTACCAGGGGCGGCACGATCTCGGCGAACTGCTCCGGCTGCCACGGCGCGACGTCGAGCTTATCCAACCCCTGGGCATCTACGCGGTAAAGCATCAGGAACCGTCCATTGGCGGAGACCCGCAATTCGAAGCCTTGGCCGTCCGCGCGCACCGCCCGGAACTGGTCGGGAGCCGATTCGACAACGGTAAAGTCCTCGGGAAGTGCGGCGCGCGCCACGTCGTTCAGGAGCAAGGGGGTTGCCTGGCCCTCGGCGGTTGGCTCGGGCACGGCTACCGTTTCCACGCTCGCGTTCAGCTGGGTAGCCAACTGCTCGGGTGTGAGGGTGAGATCGTCCAGCACCTTGGTGGTGCCGTCGTCCACGAGCCAGGTCACCGCTACGACATTGGCACCCGCGCCCACGTTGCGGGTCTGGTGGCGCACGCTGTGATAGGAACCATCGACCACCTTCGTCAGCTCGATAGTGCGCAGCGGGCCGCCCCAGCCCAGGTCGCGCAGGGCATTGCGCACGGCGACGATGCGGCCAGCGAAAAAGCTGTCCAGCGCGTCCTGGTGCGCACGCTGGAGGCGGTCGTCGGCCAGCACCTGGGCATAGCCTTCCGGGCTCAGCGGATCGAACTGGCCAGGCGTGCGGCCGCTGGTATCGACCGCGCCTTGTTCGTCGCCAGGCTGGACGGCCTGGGTGTTGCGCTTGGCCTGCACCTGGGTGGTCAGGTCCTCGATCTCCGCTTCCAGGGCCTGGAGCTCCTGCTCTTTGCTGGCCACCTGCTGACGGCTGTCCTCGATCGCCTGCATGCGCTGCGCCCGGCCCTCGTTGGCCTTCTGGAATCGCGCGCTGTTCTTCTCGGCCAGACGCATGATTCGCCGCGCCACTTCGCGCGGGTTGAGGTCCAGGCCCTTCTCGGGCGCCACCAGGATGGTGATGTCCATCTTGTTGAGCATCCACTTCCAGCTAACCAGCTCATCGGTCGGCAGGATCCTGTCGGGGGTGGCGTCAGGGTTGTGAAACCAGATGGCCACGCTCTGTCCATCGCTCAGCTCATAGACCGCGCAGATGTTGGTGGTGCCGCGCTGCTTGAACGGCTCGGTGACCTGCAAGGCAACCGGCTTCACCTTGTCGCCGGCGCTGTCCATGATCCGCTGGAGCTGCTCCATCTTGATCTGGAGCTTGGAGCTGATCACCACCATGGCATCGAGCGCCTCGAAGCCATCGGCGTCCTCCATGATGTCGGCGATGGTGCAGGCGTCCAGCAGCAGGTCGGCATCATCGGCCCGGCGAAGGCCGTAGATCAGGCCTGCCAGATTGGCCTCGACCGGCATCGCGGCGCTGTCCCAAGAAATGGTGCTCATGTCGTTCTCGCTATCGAAGGGCAGCGCCGCAGCGCTGAAGGGGATGGAGTGGTCGCCGTATTTCAGCCACCAGCGAAACTGGCCCAGGGTGGCGCCGATGATCGCGCCCAGGCCCTGCCAGCCACGCTCGTAGCTGCCCAGATAGGCCTGGCGCGCGGAGTCCTCGTCGGTGAACCCCAGCATCACCTTGTGCTCGTCGAAGCCACCGCTACGGCTGTTCTGGTTCACCACGAACACGCGCGTCGATTCCGGCACCGGCCCGACGAATACGTCCACCGGATCGCCGTCGGCCCCGCGCGTACCGGTGATGTCGCCATAGTGGGCCTGCATCACCACCGACCAGGGCTTGCCATCCTGCTTGCCGATGCGGTGCTGGCCCTTGGGCGTCTCGATGGCGATTGGCAGCCCATGGAGCTGGAGGCGCCCCTTGCGGTAGTTGCCGGCCTGGAGCTGGGCGGGTGTGGGATGCGCGCTGGAGCCATGGCCCAGTGCCCCGGCATGGGCGCCGCGCTGGATTGCCGAGTAGAGGTCTGTCATGCCCTCATCATGAGGGCGCGACTTACCTCGAATGAGGGGTCATTTCCGAATTGCGGATACAGAAAGGCCGCCCGAAGGCGGCCCGGTGTGGCTATGCCACAAAATCAGGCAGAGGCGGCTTGGCCTCCGCGACGAGTCTGCTTTTTCTTCGCAGATACAGGCCCGGCGAGCGGGCCAGCGGGCTCTAGTTCAACACCCCGCGCAGCGGCTACAGCAAGCATCTGCCGCTGCGACATGCTGACAGTGCCAATTCGAGCCTCGGCGTAAGCTCGCAGCTCCGCCATTTTCTTCTCTTTGGTGGCCTTCGCGGCCTTCTGTCTATCGAGTCGGGACATACGCACCTCCAGTAGATAGATTGCCTATCATCCTACGGCCAGGTCGATGGGCTTGACAAGCTCGTTGTCTTGGTTGTAGTCGAATCCCAAATCTTTATAGAGGCGAACGACGCCAGGCAACGGCTGGGGAATGAGGATGCTCGGTAGATCGATTAGCTTCGCGTAGTCCTCTACGGCCGTGATCATCATTGCGGCCACAAACCCCTTGAGGGGGTGCGATGCGTCAGGATGCCCCTCCACAAGCATCAGCTTGATTCGGAACTTGCTTCTTTTGGGCGTAGCAAAGCAGAGCCCACACAGGGTCTGGCCGTGCCATAGCGAGAGACTGATGGCCTTCGGGTGCCCTCTACCGCGCCTCGGCACGTCCAGCCACTGGTCTTTGAAGTAGCTATGAGACCAGTCGTTCATCCGCTTGAGTGCGTTATGGTCGATGCTGTCATAGCGGATCAATTCGGGCGAAATGACCTTCTTCACCACAGCTGGATCCTGCTGGATCTTTCGCTGCGTGATTTCACGAGAAATTATCGCTATCTCTCGATAATGCTTACGCACGTTGCGCGGTCGTTCTGCCATCCCTGTACCCCTTTCTGCATAGCGACACAGTCTGGCTTAGCAGCGGACCACTTCCAATAGCACCCATGGCTGATAGCCAGCCTTGCGAGCGGCCTTCTCGGCGTTCATGCGCGCCTCAAATTCGCTGATGGTGTCGTCCTCGTGCTCGAAGCGGTAGCAGATGCCGCCGCCAGGCTTGCGCACTGAGAGCACGACCTTGATGCGCGGGCGCCGCTGTCCGTTGGTGCGCACGACGGGTTTCGCGGACGGGAGGGGAATCGGAAGGCCCAGGGCCTCGCGCATCATGGTTTCGGTGAGCATCACTTGCATGGGAGCGTCCTGCTTGAAGAGTGATAAATTTATAGCACCTGCTAAAATAATCCCGCAAGCTATTTGCTCTTCATCCCAGATCAAGCCCGTGCAAGGTGCCGTCGCATGTCCGATCAGAAAGACCCCAATCTACAGCTGTTCCACGTGAGCATTGCGGGCCACTACGGGCCGCCGGTGACCTTGGCCTGCTCCATCGTCGAGGACACAAACGTCTTGGTCATCGCCCGAGAGGAACCGTTCAAAGAGCGGCGTGATGCGGGATATGCGCTGATCACCAATCAGGACTTGCCGGAGCGTGACTGGCTGTTCGCCGACGATCATGTTCGAGACTCCATCAATAGCTTCTTCGCCCGGACATCCCGAAGCACCATCGCCATCGTCAATAGCCTTCAGCGGCATTCACCAGCGCAGGGGATCCAGAAGGACAGCTTTGACGAGCACGGACCTCGGTATCGCCTGATACGAGAAATCACCAATGGCCAGATAGCCGTGCTAGCTGCTTGCGGATTTGCCGACATCCAGTCCAGCGTCATCCTGGCCCAGTCGCTGGCCGACGACTTTATGGACCTCTACGACATCTACACGATCTCCTGACAGCAGAAGGCCCGCACACGGCAGGCCTCATTCATCATCTGTCATACGGATGACGTCATGGGTCATTCCTCATCCGTGTGAGGTCAGAACCCTCGTAGTCGTCACGCGGCATGCTCGATCTCCTCCCCGAGCTTAGCCAGGGCGGCCCGGAACGACTCTGCGTTGCGCTCACACAGCTCGGCCTGCTCTTCTTCACCCTCGGCGCGCCAGATGGGCGCGTTAGTCTCGACGCTGTGCAGTGCGATTCCCAGCACCGTCCGGGCGGACTCCAGTTCGGCGCTATCGAGCATTTCCCCTGCATCCAGGCGGACCAGCAGCGCATCAGCCTGCTGATCGTTCACGGCATCGAGGACCAGCATCGGTGCCTCACCGGCGCCGGCATCGTCCAGGGCAATGCCGAGTTCAGTTCGCAGGTTGTCACGGGTAGTCCTGGCTTCCAGGATGCGCTGGTCCAAATAGGTCACGCGCTCGGCCAGCGCTTGCTGGAGACGTGGAGCGGCCGTGCGAACGGACTTCGGTAGCTCAGCCCTTTGCCTGGCCAGCATGGCCTGGAACCGTTTTTCGTTGGCGCGCGCGGCGGCAGCGATCTCGGCCACGGCTTCCAGACCGCTCTGGTTCTTGATCGGCAGGTCGCGCTTGTTGAGCAGGACGCGGAAGATGTCGCCGGTCTGCTTCACTTGGAGCGCGATGGTCTGGCCGCTTGCCAGGGTCAGCAGCGCCTGGCGGAAGCTGATACCGGCACGACGCTGGACGCGCGGATCGAACGAGGTTTGCGCCACTGGCTGGCCAGCCCGCAGCATGGCCTGGCTGACGCGCTTGAGCGAGCGCTGGGCGTCGCTGGGATTGTCGAAGTCGAACAGAAGATCCATGGGCAGGGTCTCGAAGGATTTGCCCTATGGTGCCGCGCCTGCCGCCCGCCGGCGGACGCACCTTTCCGGCCCCTACATCGGCGGACCGACTGGCGCCCCGTCGCCCTGCTCTAGGTGACTATGCTCCTGGGCGCTGATGCCGTCGGAGGTCATGTCGCCACCCGTTTGGGTCACCGGCCCCTTGATGGTGTGTTGGCTCGCGATCTGGGCGATCGCCTCGGCGGTGAGCTCCAGCACCGAGCCGCCGACTTGCAGCTTGATCGACTTCCCGGCCTTGATCAGGACGGTGTCGTCCGCAATGAGGGTGAAATTGTCGTGCTCCCAGTGGCGGGTGCCGACCATGTTCACATCCTGCTGGGCGCGAAAGCCGGTGATGATCGGATAGCGCGGGTCCCCGCTGATGAACGCCACCCAGACCTTGTCGCCGGGCCTGATGCGGATCTCCGTGTCCTCGCCTCGATCACCGATCGGCAGCTCGATCTCGGCGATCAGGTTGGCGCCCGCGCCATCAGTGAGGCCCGGCAGCTGGACCTCGCAAGTCTTGGCGCCGCGCGTGTAGGCGGCCACGACAGCAGGATAGCGGCTCACGTCGAGAGATCTCCGACCCAGAAGCGGGACAGGGTTTCGGTAATGCCCTCGCGCGCCCGGAAGCGGTGGGCGCCGGTGATAACCAGCTGCTTGATGCCATTGACGTCCACCACGTCGCCAGCGCGGATGTGCTGGGCCATCTGGGAGTTGATGATCCGACGGGTCACCGCCACCCGGCTCAAGTTGTAGAGCATCCGCTCATCATGGTGCGGCATGAAGGCGACCCGACGGGGGATGTCGTAGTTGCCGCGCACGATGGCGCCGCCACTGTTGACCGAGTAGCCCATGGGGATCTCGTGCCGTTCGAGCAGCTCACTGCCCTGGGCGGCGCTGGAATCGAACTGACCAATGCTGTCCACCGGCTCCTGCTGGAGCAGGTTCTGGAGGCGCTCGATGGACATCCGCCCTTCGCGCAGCACCATGGCTGCGCCTTCCTCCTGTAGGGCGATGGCCAGCGGATAGGTCGGCACGTCGCCGACCAGGGCAGCGAAGCGCGCCACGGTGAAGTCGTTGCCAATGTTCACCCGCGCGCCGCAGGCCAAGTAGAGGGCGCCGAGCGAGGCCTTGTGCTGGATCACCGCGCGACTACGCGGGCCGGCCAGCGCCTCGAAGCCTTCCAGGAATGCGGTGTAGGTGCCGACTTGCAGCGCGTCCTCGCCCTGCACCAGGCCGGCGGGGTGGCCACGCTCGCGTTTCACGATCACGTACTTGAGGTGCTCACGGCCGCACCAGACGGGGGTGCGGTCGGCCAGCTTGGCCTCCAAGCCGCTCTTGAGCCGCACCGAAAACTCAAGAGTGCGCGGCACCGGGGCGAGGTCCGTCCGCAGGACGGTCTCCAGCAGCAGGTCGCCGGGCAGCTGGTCCTTGCCGTCGTTGAGGTAGACGTTCACGCCGGCGCTCGCGTGGTGCCACTGGAGGTCGTGCGGATCACGGTGCCCAGGTTGACGTTGACCGCCTCGATCTCCTGCACCAGCGGATAGCCTGGAGGATTGTTGGTGCTGCCGTCGTTAAGCTCGCCGACCTTGGGCGCGTCGAAGAGCGGCGTGGTGACCTTGAGGGTGAAGTCGCCGGCCAGCACGGTCATGTTCTTGGCTTCGCCAGCCACCATGAACGCCATGTCGGGGTTCTCGATCACCGCAGGCGCCTGGACGGTGTACTGCCCGAACCGATGCTCTGCGGTGATGTGGCGGTTCTCGCCGAAGTCGCCCAGGAACATGGCGAACTGGGCGGCCAGGCTCCGGGCGCTCTGCTTGTCGGCCGCGAAGATCGCCACCTGCACGCGCACGTCGTGCATGGCGGTGCGCAGGCCGTAGTAGGAGCGGGGCTGTCCTGCTGGGGCGCCCTGGGCCTCGCTGAAGGTGACCAGCTGGCGTGGCATGGGGCGGGCGCCCCAGTCGCCACCGGTGCCCACGTAGTCGCGGGCCAGGGCGAAGATCACTACCGGCAGCTTGGCGTTGGCGCCATGCTCGCCCTGCTGATCGCGTCGGTAGGCTTTGAGCATTTCCTCCGCATCCTCGCTCATGCGGCCCGGCGCGAGCTTGACGGCGAACTTGCAGCCTCGCGTGGCGAACTCCTGCACGGCGGCCGTATCGCCGTAGATACCCGCGTACCAGCGGGCCATCAGCTTGGCCACCGCCAGGTCGAGGGGGAACATTTCGCCATTCTGGCTCATGGGTTCAACTCGGAAGTCAGGACATCGCTCGATAGTAGGGCGCGCATCGCCGGCGTCAGGACCTCGCTTTCCCGGCCCCAGGGAAACTCCAGCATCCAGAGGTGCTGCGGCGTAATCCGCCAGACCAGGTCCTTGCGAAACAGCGGCCAGCCGGCGGCATCGAAGCACCAGGACACCAGCTCCGAACAGAACCAGCGCTCACGGTCCTGCCAGTTGCGCGCACGGGTCATCAGACCGACGATGCCGGCGAAGTCGTAGGGCTTGCCGTACTGCGTGTAGCAGGCCGTCAGCACCCGCCGGGGCTCCGGGCAAGGGACCCGCACGATCTGGAAGGCGCTCACCTCGGCCAGGCGCTCCGTCAGGGGCGTGCGCCGCACGCCGCCGGGGAGGGCGCCAATGACACCCTCGCCGTCGATGAACTCGACGTGAGACCAGGGCGAGCCGGTGAACAGGCGGACGGCCAGCGAGTGGAGCGTGCGTGTGCGGCTGAACAGCAGCTTGATCTCGCCCATGGGTCAGTCCGCCTTGGAGGAGAACTGCACGCGCAGCGTGAAGGCCTTATCGAGGTCGTCGCTGTCCTGGACCTGGCTGGCGTGCTCGGGCTTGATCTTGTAGCCTAGGGTCATCTGGTAGACGGTGCCATCCTCGTTCAGGCGCACGCGCCGGTAGCCGTAGTAGACGCGGCCGGTCGTGCGGTGCGTGGCGCGGCAGAAGTACCAGCCTTCCACCACCGGCGCCTTGTCGGTGATGCCCATGTGAGGGCCCCACCAGTCCAAGTCGCAATCGTTGATGTAGCAGGCCAGCAGCGAACTGGTGCGCTTGGCCCAGTTGAAGGGGTTGCGGCAGAGCCAGAGGTAGACGTTCCAGCGGGCGCGCTCGCGTCCCTTGCAGCGCGCGCTGGTCTTGCCACTCGGCTCGCCATACAGGCCGTCCTCGTAATTGCACCAGGGGCGCAGCCAGGCCCAGGCGCTGTTGGCGTACTCCCACCAGCCGGAGGCCCCTTGGGCGATGTATCGGGCGTCGTGGCGGGCTGCTAGCGGCTTGCCCTGGGGGTGCTTGGTCTGCACCTTGGCCGTCAACGCCACCAGGATGCCCATGGGGAAGTAGGTCAGCAGGACGCCGAGGAACAGGAGGGCGCCGACCCAGCACCACTGCCAGAAGGCAGCCAGCCGGTAGCGCAACGGGACGTCAGAAAAAGACATGGGCGAACCTCGGAGATTGAGTGTTCGCCCATGGTGAGGGGACGCCAGGGCTCCCCTGGCGCGGGGTTTCCGATCAGGCCCAGACGACCGCGCGGACCTTGTCGATGTCCTCGTAGGCCGCGACCTGCGCCAGCAGCTTCTTACGCTTGATGCGCAGCTCAAGGATGGTGTTGTAGCTCACGCCGGCCACCTTCTGGATCTGCTCGGCCGTGTGCATCTGGTCGCCCCAGACGCCGGTGTCGGGATCCAGACAGGTGAAGGGGCCGCGCCAGTCTGGATCGCTGGCGTTCATGGGCAGCTGCGAAGCCGCCACGGTGCCGGTCAGGTTGAGCTGGTCCTCGGTGTTCGAGGGATACAGGTATGCCTTGCCCAGTACGTCGCAGACGAAGCCGGCAACGATCGCCTGCGCGCAGGCCTCGGTGATCTCGGCGGCCTTCTGCTCTTTGAGCCTGGCAAGGGAGATCTCGGTCACCGGCTCGATGTCAGCCAGTGCCCCAGCAGTCGTCACCCACCAGGTGGACGCCTGGTCGTGGGCTTCGAAAGTTTCCGCATCGATCTCCAGCAGTTCGGCCTCCGGGGGCAGTGCGCTGTAGGTGAAAGCGTCGGTGTCGATCCAGCCCAGGACGCGGCGCGTCCTGGGGTCGAAGTGAACGTATTGCATGTGGGTGTCCTTAGTATTGGATCATCAGGAAGCCGGGCATGCCTGCCGTGCCGTTACCGCCATCGCCGCTGCTTTGCCAGCTCGCGCCGCCACCACCGCCGCCACAGCCGTAACCCAGGCCAGGCTTGGAGGCCACCCCGTAGTTATTACCGGCACGACCGCCACCACCGGCGGTGCCGAAGGGGCCGCTGCCGCCAGAGCCGCCGTCGCCACCGAGGCCCGCGCCACGTGCATCGCCGCCGTCTTCGCCACCGTAGTAGCCGCCAATCCCGCCGGCTCCCGAGGTAAGCGAGCCGCCCGTGGCCCCGGCGCCACCCACCAGCGGACTGAACATATCGTTGCCATTGCTGTTCTTCATGGTGGTGGAGCCACCGGAGACACCGCTGTTGCCACCGTTGCCCGAAGTGCCGCCGGTCCCGGCATTACCGCCCGCGCCGATACCGATGGTGTAGGTCATGCCCGGCGTGACGGTGAGCGGGTGCATGATGAGGAAGGTGCCAGCGCCACCGCCGCCGCCGCCGCCAGCGCCATAGGTCTGGCCGTAGCCACCACCCCCAGCACCGCCACCGCCGCCGGCGCAGGCCGAGACGTAGATCTGCGTCACGCCCGCCGGGCAGGTCCAGGTGCCGTTCGCAACGAAGCGGACAGAAACACCCTTGACGCTGATGGCGTCGCGCACGAATGCCGTCGTGGCGCCCTTGGTGCTGCTGTCGGTGCGCGCCTGGGTCGGCATGGTGATAGTGGTCGCAATCGCCATCTGCCCGACGTTGACGAGGCCTGTCGAGCGGATGATGGCGAACGGGGTGTCCAGGTAGCTGCCGTCGTCGGCGAACCGGTTGACGTAGAAGTTCGAGCCGACGTTACCGCTGCTCTCGGCATCGTTGGTCGCGCCGACGTCCCAGCGCACAGTGCCGGCGGTGCTCAGGCGCAGGTGCCGGTAGTTGCCCGACACACCATTGATGTTCAGGTAGGCCGAACCGCTGCCGTAGCTGATCGTCGTGGGCCGGTTCAGCGTGGTCCAGGCGTTGACGTAGAAGGCATTGCCCGTAAAGGTCATGGTGCCGTTGCCGACCGTGCCGTCGCCGCCCGAGGCGAGCATGCGGAAGTCGTAGTCCACCGCCGTGGCGCCCGAATGCCAGTCCAGGAACGGCGTGGTCGCGCTACCGCCACGGGTGTCGCCCAGCTCGATGCCGGCGTTCATCCCGCTGGGGGTGATGGCCAGGCTGTTGGTGGTGAAGACGAAACCGCCGTCGGATAGGGTCGTCTGCCCCTTAACGGCAAAGGTGCCGGTCACGTTGGCGTTGCCGTTGAAGGTGGCGCCCGAGGCGGTCGTGAGGAACCCCGCATCGGTCAGCGTCAGCAGCACGCTGTTGAAGGCGCTGTTGACCACCTCGAAGTTGCCGCCCTTGGAGCGCAGGTATTTGCCAGGGGTCGATCCGTTGCCGTACAGCTGGATCGCGGCGCCCTGGGCGCCCTCGTCGCGGATCAGCAGCGACTTGACGTTGCCGCTGGTGTTGATCGACATCATGTTGCCGTTCAGCTGCAACATGCTGCCGCTGCCGTCGTCGGTCGCGGTGCCGATCAGGACCTTGCCGGCCAGGTAATTCGGCGCCGAGCCACCCATGTACAGGTTCCAGCGGTTTTTGCCGGACACGGTGTTCATCGAGCCGTAGAAGCCGTAGGCGTTGGCCAGGGCCACCAGCGGCTGGTCGTTGGCCAGGTACGAGGTGTGGTTGGTCACCAGCTGGTTGCTGCCGATGGCCAGGGGCTCCTGGACATACCCAATGTGCTGACCCAGGGTGGCCGAGGTGGAGCCGTCACCGATCGAGCTGTAGGCCCGGAAGTCGTTCGCGGTGCTGGTGCAGTCGGGGCCGTAGTTCAGCTGGACGTTGACGCCGCGCTGGCTGGTGCCCGTCATGGCGGCCGTGGCATAGCCGCGCGGGCCGACGTTCAGGGAGACAGAACTTGCGATCGGGGCGCCGGCGAAAGCCGCCACGTTGCCGGCCTGGAAGGTGCCCGAAACGCTCGCGTTGGCCGCCACCGTGACAGCATGGCCAAAGGTCACGGTGCCGTCGGCCAGATTGACCCGGAACGGCCGCAGCGCGTTATAGCCGCCGTACTGGTCATTGGCGCTGGTCAGCATCAGCCAGAGGTTGCTGCCGTCATTGCGCCAGAACGTGCCGTAGTTGCCGTAGACCTGGCGGTAGGAGTTGATCGCGGTGGTCTGCACCTCGCCGGCGAACTGGCCGCTGCCGTTGTCGTTCAGCGAAAAGATCGTCGCGCCATAGGCGCTGTTGATGATCTGGAAAGAGCCATCCTTGACGCGCAGGTACTTGCCCGGCGTGGCGGAGCCATTGCCGACCATCTTGAGGGTCGCGCCGTTGGCGCCGGTGTCCTGTATCGTCATGGTCCAGGCGTTGCCGCTGCCCTGGACGTTGGCCTGACCGACCACCTGGAGATTGCCGCCGATGTCGGCAGTGGTGCCGATCAGCAGATTGCCCATCATGTGGTTCGGCGCGGTGCCATCCGCGAACAGGTTCCAGCGGTCCTTACCGTCTACCCGGTTGAGCTGGCCACGGAAGCCGAAGGCCTTGCCGATGGCGGTACTGCCCACGGCAGTCGCCTGGAAGTGCATATGCTCGCCAATGGCTGCGTTGGCGCCGTTGAACGTGGGGGCCGTGGATTGGAAGCCGTAGGTGAACCCGATGGTGCCGGCCGTATCGGCAATCGCTGGCCGCGAGGCAAAGGCGATGCCCTGCGTGGTGGCTACGGTCGGGTCCCAGACGCTTGCGAAATAGACACCGTAGTTGCTGCTGGTGAGCTGGTTATCGGTGCGGATGTAGAGCGCCACGGAGCTGGACGTAGTGGTGCCCAGGGCAAAGCACCGGGCGCGAACGCTCAGGAAGCCGCCGCCCGAGGTGCCATCGCCGCCGCCCGCCATCAGGCGGGAGTCAAAATCCGCAACGGTCGCGCCGGAGTGGAAGTCGATATAGGGCGAGGTGGCCGCGCCGCCCACATAGCCGATCTCGAAGCGGGCATTGGTCGCCGTCGCCGGCTGCCACAGCACGGTGTCGCTGTTGATGTAGGCCCAGCCGTTGAGCGTGGTTGTGCCGTTGACGGTGAGGTTGTTGCTCAGCGTCGCAGCACCCGCCAGCGCCAGCGAGCCCGCCATGTTGACCGTGCCGGTGAAACTGGGCGAAGCCAGGGGCGCCTTGAGCGCCAGCGCATTGGTCATCGTGGCGGCGAAGTTGGGATCGTCGCCGATGGCGTCGGCCAACTCGTTCAGGGTGTCGAGCGCCCCCGGCGCCGAGTTGATCAGGTTGGCGATGGCCGTGGACACGAAGGCCGTCGAGGCGGCCAGGGTCGTATTGTTGCCGACGGCCTGGGTGGGCACGTTGAGTGCGCCGGTGACCGTGGCACTGGCGAGGGTGGCCAGGCCTGCGACGCTCAGGGTGCCGGACAGGACCGCAGCGCCGGCGACCGACAGCGAGCTTTTCAGGGCGGCGGCGCCGTTGACCGTGATCGCCGCGAGGGTGGCCATGCCGGCCACCGCCAGGGTGCCTGCCATGCTGACGGGGCCGGTGAACGACGGCGCCTCCACCGGCGCGCGGGTGGTATCGGTCGGGTGGACGTGATCCTCGCGCGCGAATCGCTTGCTGGCGCCGACCTTGCTGGTGCCATCCATCAGCGGCTGCGCGGTGCCGCCGTAGTTGCTATCGACCGTCGAGATCAGCACGTAATTGGGGTGCGGATTGGTCGCGGCCTCGTGTGCCGCGAGCATGGCGAGCACCAGGGCCGAATCAGGATCCACAGAGACGGTCAGGCTGCTGGAAGGCAGCTGGTCGAAACTGATGTCGTTGACCAGGACGAACGCCACGCCACTGGTCTTGCTACCCAGGGGCCCGGTGGTGCGGCTCCAGACGGCGAAGAGCACGTTGCCCGCCCAGAACGCCACCTCATTGATGGTCCCGGTGCTGGTGTCCGCCGGCCAGACGCTGGTCATGCGGATCTGGTTATTGGTCACGCGGGCGCTGGAGCCTACCTTGACCCGCTTGATCTCCTTGACCAGAGCGGTTTCTTTGCCGGTGGGTGTGTAGGCGCCAGTGCCGAACGATACGGCATCCAGCGTCAGCGCCAGTCCGTTATTGCTGGCAGCCAGCGCGGCGGCCTTGCCTGCGTCGGTGATGGTCGGGATGAACACGACCGATTGCGGGGTGGATGTAGCCATGCGGTCCTCGTGGGCGCCAAAAAGGGCAGGCGCGGCCGAGGAGGCCACGCCTATGCTGCGCCTATTCTGCGAGGGCCGTTACACCCCTTCGGCCGAGGCTTTCCGAAGGGGTGCCGGGGTCAGTAGGTGACCTTGAGGGCGCCGGTCTTGCCGAACCAGATGGTGCAGTCCACGTCCCGCGAAGGGCTCACGGTGATGGTGAGTCGCAGGCGGACCAGGGTCAGACCGGTCGCGGTGAGGAAGACCAGCAGCGGGGTCTCGAAGGGCAGGGGCCCCAGGTTTTCGCTTGGGTAGGGCAGGCTGGAATCGGACTCATCGCCGTCGAGCTTCTGGGTGTAGCCGGGCACCAACATGAGGTTGAGGCCGATGGCCGAGAGGCCTACGCCCTGACTGATCACGAGGCCGGACGCTTTGAGCTTGTCATTGTTCGCCAGGCTAGCCAGCGGCACGTCCAGGTAGGCGCTGACCTCGGCGGGACTGCTGGTAGCGATCCCCTTGATGCGCAGCTTCTGGTAGCTGACGCCGTTCAGGGTTTCCTTGGACCAGGTGGTGGTCAGGCCGCTGATACTGCCGCTGGTGAGCTCGGCGATCCAGCCGTCAGCCAGCACTGAGCCTGCCACTGGCGCGCAGCTGGCATAGATCGAGCCGCCGGTGCCCGCCACCAGGGGATTAGGGGTGAGCGAGCCCTTGGGGTTGGAGGTGGCGTTGAACACCACGTTGGACTCGGCGAGATCCGGCAGGCCCCGGCACCAGGCCGCGACGATCTTGCCCACCACGCGCCCAGCGACCATCGCGCCGATCTTGCTGGGATGGATCCAGTCACGCACGACGCTGGCCAGGGGGTAGTAGTTGGTCCCGCTGGCGGGATCGACCCAGTAGTCCCAGACGTTGGCCACCGCGCACATCTGACTCATGACCCTCTCGATCCAGACGTGCATCGCGTAGTGGTCGGCCTTCTGCGCGGCGGTGAGCTCGTAGCTGCTGGAGCCATTCCCGCGCGGCGTCTCGCTTATCAGGATCACGTCGATGCCAGCGATCTGGAAATTGCGCACGATCTCGCGCAAGTTGCGCTGGCTGGTGCCCAGGTCGATACCGGCGGGGCGGTCGTTGGTCGAGCCCCAGACCACCACCAGGTTGACGCCCGCCGCCTTGAGCGTGGCGATATAGGCGGCCTGGCGGACGAGCATCTGGGCGGTGGTGTCGCCGGCGACGCCGCCGTTGTAGGCCACCGGTGCGGAGCAGGCGCCGTTGCTGAACTTCTGCACCCAGCCCATGAGGCCCCAGGTCTTGAGATAGTCGTTGGCGCCGGAGCCCGACCAGGAGAGGAAAATCCGGCTATCGCCAAAGCCGCCGATGGTGCGGTTACGCGGTGTGGCGCGGACGAAGCCCAGTCGGTTGAGGGCTGCGGTGAGTTCGAGGGTGTCGGCCATGGGGTCGCTCTAAGCAGGGGGTCAAGACGAGGCGACGACGCGCTGACCACCCGATACGATCACTGCCCCACCCAGCGCCAGGGCACCGTCAGGGAGGTCGTCGTCGATCAGCTCGCCGGCGACATAGCACAGCGTGATGGGGAAGAACGTCGGCGCGGCGACGTAGGTACTGCGAAAGGCGCGGGTTACGCGGACTTCAAGGACGATCCGGGCGGCCACGGTGGAGAGCAGGGCGCGCAGCACGCGCTCGGGGACTTCGGAGGTGGCCACATCCACCCGCACGCGCGAGGTCATGTAGAAGGCCTCGATGGCATCGCCATCCAGGGCGATCTCGGCCAGGCTCTTGCAGCCCTCGGGATAGGCGGCGGACTTCTTCTGCCAGAGCTGGCTGACGTCCCAGACCGACCCGAACAGGATCTGGAGGTACTTCTTGAGGAAGTGCATGCCCCGCTTGGGGTTGCGATGCCGCCACGCCTTGTAGAGGTAGCGCATCCCGTCGTCGTCGGTGAGGTTGAGCACCGACAGACCGTCGCCCGTGAGCGCGCGCTGGATGAGCGACAGCGGCCCCAGGTGCGGGGCGCCGTAGACGTTGATCTCGTCGTCCAGCTCGGCCAAATTCTCGAGATACAGCTGGTTGAACAGCTGCACCAGCTGCTCCTCGGTGTCGCCGACTTGCAGCGTCTGGAGCAGCGGATTCATGGGGTTCATTCGCTGGGCGGCTCCACGTTGACGGTGAGGCTCGCCTCACTGACGTAGCGGTAGCTCTCCGGCACGATGGTCCCGGCGTCGGAGACCACCACCTGGATGTCAGCGTTCTCTGCCTGGCAGGCGGGGATGTTGTCGTAGAGCAGCTTGGTGATCGTCTTGTAGAGGATCCGCCCACGGCCGCGCTTGGCCCAGGCTGATTCGCGGCCGTACTTGGCCAGGATCAGGTCGCGCGCGGCGGCGCGGACGGTGTCCTCGTCGTAGACGGTGGGCACCTGAAGCATCACCGTGACCGGAATGGCTGTCTCGGCCACCGGCACGAACGCCACGTTGTAGGAATCGTCCGCGCGGGCGATCACTCGCTTGATGTCGGCCTGGAGGGTGGCCACGTCCTCGCCGTCCATGAGCGCGGCGACAAACAGCTTGTTGATGTTCTCGACGTTGGAGCCGCGCACCGCTTCTTCCACCCGCTCGTTCCAGACCGACAGGAAGCGGAACGCCGGCAGGTTGCGGCGCAGCAGAAAATCGAACTCGCCCAGGTAGACCGCCGATTCGTCGTACAGCGACGGATAGCTGATCACCTCTCGCATGGTGGCGATGTCCATCGGCGCCGAGCCGGCGGAGACCACCGCCGTGAGCACGATGGTCGCGCCCGATTCAGCCTTGGTCGGGGTGTACTCGAAAACGAAGGGGGCGTTCGCCGCCAGGGAGATCTCGCCCTCAGTCTGGGTCACCGCCACCAGGATCTGCTCACCGGCAACCGGCTGATAGCCGGCGATGGCGCTGGCGCCGAAGCGCACGGACAGCTGTCGGCTCTCGTCGCTCTCGATGGTATAGGCGCGCTCGTCCACCTCGGTATTCGCGAAGGCGGGACTGTAGGCGAAGGTGTTGGCCAGGCTATCCACCACCTTGATCGCGGCGATGTAGCCGGTATCAGGAGTGGCCACGTCGATGGAGTAGAACGGCTTGGACTCCGTCACCTCGTGGGTAATGGTCGTCGTGACCTCTTGGGCCACGGTGATGCTGGCCGAACCCAGGGCCGGCACCGTGGCGCCCACGGTGACGACATGGACGCGGCCCTGCGGATCAAGCAGGCGCTTGCCGGGACTGACCATGAACGCGGTGTCGGTGGCGTTGGTGACCAGCAGGGTGGAGCGCTGGCCCGTGCCGAAGGGCAGCACGCCCTTGACGGCGGCGCTGGCCAGCACCGTGACGTCCCGCGCCATGGTGAACGGTTCACTCGCAGCCGTATCCTGCATCTGGGAGTACATGCTCAGCATGGCGGCCATCGCGGCCAGGTTGGCCTTGATCCGTGGATCGCCCTGCTGGTACAGCGCTGCCACAGCGGGATAGTTGGCTATCCGCTTCTCGGCGGCACTGAGAAATTCGTCGGTCGTCTTCACGTGATGGCGCCTGCGCTGTCGATGGTCACCTGGGTGCCCATCAGGTCGATGATCAGCCGCTGGTGCTGCTTGCTGACCTGCTCCAGGTAGAGGTTGATGGAGCCGCTGGGCAGTCGCTTGAGGATCGGCACGTCGGTGAGGAGCTTCTTGAGCAGGCTATCGGCGAGCACCGAGCTACCCGGCTGCTGGAGCAGGCTCGGGATGTCGTGCCCGTAGCTCTGCCCCAGATAGCCGTTGGTGGGCATCTGGAGCCAGTGCCGTACCATCTGCGCGATCTCCAGCATCGTTACGTTCAAGCTGGACATCAGCGATTCCCCATCCCTATCCCACCCGTCGCGGCCTGCGCCAGGCCTCTGTCACGCACATTCTGACCGAGCGGTAGCTCGATACTGGGCGGGGTTTCCTTGGCGGCGTCGTTGCTCGTGATCTTGACGGGCGCCGGCGGCGGCGCGGGTGCCACCTGCACGCTGGAGGTCGGTGGCACGCTGGCGATGGCGGGCAACTTGCCCGCACCGGTGGTGGCCACCGCCGCAGGTAGCGGCTTGAGGCTCGCCGGCACGTTGCTGGCCGCTGGCGACTTACCCAGGCGGGCGTCCAGGGCCTGCTGGTTGGCAGCCAGGTACTCGCCGGCCGTCTTGCTGCCCTTGCCTACGTTGAAGCCGGCCGCCGATTGGGTGGATACCGACAGCTGGTCCATGGTCTTGCCTTCGCCCGCGCCCTTGATGATCTCCACGCCGGCCTTGGGGCCCAGCTGGTGCAGCATGTAGAGGTTGTCGCGGTTCACGGCCAGGCCCGCTCGTGTCAGGGTGGCGGCATTCTCCTTGGCCAGCTTCATGGCCCCGGCGATGTTCTGGTCCGCATCGAACCGGTCGGTGATGCCCAAGCCCGACGCCGTGCCCCCAGTCATCTGGTAGACGCCGATGGCGCCGGTGGAGCTGATGGCGTTGGCGTTGCCACCGGACTCGATGTTGGCCATGTCGAGCATGGCGTCCGGGTCCAGGCCTTCGGCCTTGGCGGCGGCAATGATCTTGCTGCGGACCTCCAGCGGCATGCCGTCCTTGAGGCGGCCGCTGGTGTTGGCGCCGGAGGTCTTGAGTTCGCGGATACGGTCGGCCTCGGCGTTGGTGTACCGGCCCCACTTGGCCAGGTCGCCACCGCCCTTGACGTCCTCGAACGACTCCTTGTGCCGGTAGCTCGCATCGAGCTTGCCCGCCAGCCGGCCGCCGGCGACGATCGCCGCCTCCTTGACCTCACCGGCCTTGGTGGTCACCGCCTCGACCACCGGGGCTGCCTTCTCCTTGACGGCATCCACCACCTTGCCGCCAGCCTCCACCGCCTGCTTGACCGTGGGGTGCTCCAAGACCGCCTGGGCCTTCTCCTGGACGTAGGCTTTGCCTTGCTCGACCAGCTTGCTGGCCTGCTCGCCCTTTTCCTTCATCCAGTCGCTGGCGCGGTCCGCCCAGCCGGAGAGCGTGTCCAGGGCACCGGAGAACTTGTTCTGCACCCAGTCCCAGCCGCTTTTGACGGTCTCGACCGCGCCGTCCCAGGCACCGGTGATCTGGTTGCCGATGTCCTTCCAGTCCACGGTGGCCAGCCAGTCCCCGACCATGCCGCCGATCTTGTCGCCCAGCATGCCGCCGATGACCGCCCCAACGGGACCGCCCAGCAGGGTGCCGATACCACCGCCGACCAAGGCGCCCACGCCCGAACCGGCGCCGTGGAAGCGCTCTTCGCGACTCTGGTCGCCCATGCCGAAGATGCTGGACAGGGCCATGCTGCCGCTGAGTAGGGCGCCCAGCAGCGGGATGCGCCGCAGCAAGCCGCCTGCAAGGCGTCCAGCGCCACCCAGCATCCGCCCCGCACGGCCGAAGCGACCCGCGCGAGCAGGACGGGTTGCGGATGGTGAGTCCGGGCCTTTCGCCGCTCCAGCGCCCTTACTGGCAGGGGAGCCGTCAGCGTTCTGCTGGGCGCTCTGCTGGCGGCCGAGCCGGCGCCGGCGGCGTTCCTGGAGAATGCTCTTGCGCCGCTGGGCCCGCTCGCGACGGGTTTCTCGGCCCTGGGCCCTGCCGGCACGACGTTCCGCGCGACCCTTGCGGCCCAGCAGACGACGAGCAAGGCCGCCAGCGGCCGCCGCCGCGCCAGTACCGACCGCGCCCAGGCCGCGCAGCAGCCCCGCCAGGAGCCCCAGGAGTGGGCCCAGGAGCGGCAATCGACCGAGGAGGCTGCCCAGGCCACCGAGCAGCTTGGATAGCGTCCCCTTGCGCTCGGTCTTCTTGTTGATCTCGCGCAGCTCGCCGAACATGCGGCGATACCAGGGCACGTTGACCTTGGTGTCGGCGGCCTCTTGGGCAGCACCAGGGCGTAGCCGACCGAACACAGACATCAGGGGGCGCGTCAGCGGCGCCAGGAGGCCACCGGCCTCTTTGGCTGCGGCAATGGAAGGGTCTACCTGTTCCAGGCCGCCAGCGGCCTCGCTGACCCCTCCGCGCATGCGGTCAAGCACGCCGGCCAGGCGCGACAGGACGCCATCGCGACGATTGTCGCGCACGCGATCGTCCTGATTGCCCTTGGCGGGATCCTCCTCGACGCGTCGGGCCCGTCCTGCCGCGTCACCGGCCGAGGCCTTGACCAGTTCTGGGCGGCCCTTGCCGATGAATCGGCCGTTGGCGTCACGCTCGCGCACTGCCTGGGCGACGGGCGCGGCCGGCGGAGGCAGCCTGACCACCTTAGATGCCAGGCTGGGTGCCACCGTGTCGGCCACCGCCGTGTTGGTAGAGGAGGCGCCCGCCACGCGCGTGCCGTCCACTGCAATCCCTTCGAGCGCTGCGGCTGCACCTTCCAGGCTGCCGGCGGCCCGCTCCAGCATCCGCAGTGCAGGATCTGCCCTCTCATCGGTGGTGCGTCGTGCAGAAGCGAGCTGCCGAATGGGTGTCTCGGCAGGCGCAGGCTCCGGCGCTTCGCCCAGGGCCTGCTGCTGGCTCAGGACATCCAGCAGCGCGCCAGTGTCGCCCTTGATGGCGCGCAGTAGCTCCAGATGCGCGCGCTCGGCGCCCAGGTCGGTGGAACGGCCTCGCAGGAAGCCCTCTGGGTCGTAGTGCAGGTGGATCTCGTCGGCGGCGTCCATGGCTTACTTCAGTCCACGGATCATGCGTTGCATCCAGGGCGACTCCTTGATCTCGGCCTTGCGCTGCTCGACCGCGAACAGAGGAACATCCAGAAAGGCCTCGGCGCTATCCAGATGGGTGCCGACCTTGCGGGCGGACACGTCCATGACGCCGTCCAGGATGGCCGTGGGCTTGCCCTCGCGCGCCAGCCGATCCAGGTAATACTCGTTCTCGCCCTGGAGCCGGTTGAAAGCGGCTAGCAAGCGGTCGTATTCGCTTTGCATCGAGTCGAGCAGGACATTGCACTGCTCCAGCACCAGGTGCTGCTCGCGCACCGAGTCGTAGGCCGTGAGCTCGGCGTCCATCACCCCGTCCAGGCACAGTGCATAGCCGCGATTGCCGCTGTAGTTGGGCTCCAGCACGTAGTCAAACCCGTAGAAGCCGGTCGGCACCGACTTGCTGCCGATGGTGCGGCCCGAGTAGATGGCCGAGGAGAACCCGCCGGCCTTGCTCGCGAACATGCGCGCAGCGATCTTGCCGGGCACCGTGTCCAGGAATTCCGCCTCGTGCTCGACCCAGCCGTCCGGCGAGGCCTTGATGGAGACGGTGCGCAGCGCCGGCGCCACGGCGACGGCCTGGCCATCCACGACGCCGCCCTCAGCGGGATTCAGGCCGAATTTCTGGCGTGGCCAGTGCCCGAAGTAGCCGAGCAGGTCGCCATGGCGCACACGCTCCTGCACGTCGGGGCTGTTGATCAGCCGGGCAGCGGAGGTCAGGTCGAAATTACGGTCCACGCCCCGTACCGCGCGGCCACGATCGGCCAGGTTGTAGCGGATAATCCCGGTTCTCATTACTCGTCCCCTTCCGCGCTGTTGGCGGAGAAATCGGTGTTGTCGTCGTTGTAGCCGGGCATGCCGAAGCCGCCGCCCTGGGCGTCAGCCGGCGGCTTGGCATCCTTCAAGCCCTTGGCCAGCTGTTTGGCGTAGTCCTCGTCGAGCCGCATGCTCCTGACCATGAAGGCCACCACGGCCGCCTCGGGCATGCCGGTCTCGCGCAGCTGCTGCATGACCTGCACCTCCACGGCGGCGGCGTTGGTGGAGCGCTCGCGGGTCTCCTGCTGTTCGCGGTCCAGCGCCGAGGTCGCGCCGAAGAAATTGAAGTCGTAGGGGCGGTCGCCCGGATCGAAGCACCAGCCGTATTTGGTCAGCGTGTGCACGTCCACGACGTGGTTGAAGCACTCCGTCAGGGCGGTGCGGATGATGTCGGCCTTCTCCGCCGCCTGAACCGAGGTACGGAAGAACCCCCCCTCACCCAGGCCGCCGGCCAGCTGGTCGGCGAAACCCAGCAGCGCAAGGTCGGTGCCGAGGGCGCCGGCGGTCAGCCGGGCCTGGATCATCACGTCCTCGATGCTGATGGTTCCGGTAGCCGCCGAGCCCTGGAACTGGGAGACGGTGGTGATCCCCTTGTCGCCCTTGATGGGCATCAGGTGGGTGATGCGGCCGGAGGGGAACTCACCCCGCTCGACCAGGCGACGCATGTGGTCCCGCGAGCGCTGGAGCATCTTGGCCACGGCGCCCTTGGCCATTTCCGCCTGCTCCTTGGTCATGCCCTCGGTGTTGATGGTCATCAGGCTCTCGTCCATGGAGCCCAGGATGCGGTTGGAGACCAGGCCGGCCAGGGAGGCATGCAGGCGCCGCCAGGGTACTTCGGCGGGATCCAGGAAGCTGCCACCGACCAGCGAGGGCAGGTGCGGCCACTTCTCCGGGTCGTCTTCGAGCAGCTGGAGCCGCTCGGCCTGCTCCTGGGCGCGGACCTGCGGCACATAGTTCATCCGCTTCATCTTGCAGCGCGCCATCTGCAAGACAGTCAGCTTCTGCACGCCCTTCTTGCCGCCGGTGAGCACATAGCCGGTCGTGGTGTCGGCCTGCTCGTAAGGCTGCACCAGAGGCGACCAGATGCCTTCGCCGCCATAGACGCCGATCACGCCCTCACCGGGGCGGCGGAAGATGCGTAGGTAGCCATCGCCGAAGCCCGACGCGCGGAACGCCAGGGCGTGGGCCTCACGATTGAGCAGCGGGAGCAAGGCCTTGCCGATCTCCTCCACCACCTTGCGATCGGCGGCCTTGGCGCTGGCCTTGACCTCCATGAACACCGTGTCGCCACTGGTCTCGTGGCCGCCCAGGGCGTGGGTGACATGGGAGCGCAGCGCGGTGCTGATGATCGGGTCGCCCATCATCAGGTGCCACAGCTCGTAGATCTGGATGCGGTTGCGCGCTGGCACGCTGCTGGAGCCCAGCAGCATGGAGGTGGTGATGCCGTCGTAGCCCCACCCCTCGTTCTCGTTGATCTTTTCGGCGGCTTCGGCCACGCCCAGCATGCGCTTGGCGAAGCCCTTCAAGGTTGTATCTGCTGCCATGGAATGCTCGGCATAGGCCCAAAGTAGGATGGGCCGATGGTAGGGGGCGCCAGGGGGCGTCCTCGGCCGAGCTTTCCGATGTCAGATGCCGGTGAGTTCGTCCTGGCGCGGCTGCACCAGGTACTTGGTGACATAGGGGGGAATGGCGGACGGCGAGGTCCGGCCGACCACCTCGTAGGGGATGATCATTCCGTTGCCAGGGAAGACGTCGAAGCGGTCGTGCTTCTTGATCTCGAACGCGCCCTCGGTGAGCGGCTCGATCTGACATTCCATGACGCCCTCGCTGTAGGTGACGCCGTCGTCGCTGTCGATCAGGTTGTTATCGCCTTGGTAGACGCCCATGAACAGCACCTTGGCATCGCCCAGCTCGGGATAGGTGTAGGCCGCCTCGTCCTCGCTATCGAGCACGCCGACGCCGCCCATGTCGGGCAGGCCGCCTACCACCTCCTCGGAGGTGCGCAGTACCTGCTTACGGTAGACCGTGCAGGCCATGCTGTTGGGATGGCGCAGGGTCACCTGGCGCTGGCCACGCTGGGCCTGGATGGAGACGTTCGACAGCATGGGGACTCCTTAGCCTGCGGTCTTGGTGGCGGCCAGTGCGGCCTGCGCCTGGGCCTCGGAAAAGCCCATGCTCATCAGCTGCTGGATGAACTTGGCATCGGGCACGGGCGCCTTGGCGGCGGCTTTCTTGGCCGAGTTGGCGCGTTGCTGGCGCTGGGCCTCCAACTGACGCTGGTAACCGGGCTGAGCCTGGCGTTGCTTGCGCTTCTCGTCGCTGGTCTTGAGCTGCCGGGTACGCGATCGCTCGCCCTTCATCTGCTCGGCCAGGGCGTGCATCTGCTGCAAGCTGATGCGCTTCTGTTTCGTGCTGACCTGATTGCGCTCGGACTCGATCATCCGGGCCACGTAGTTGCGCATGGCCGCCGACTGCGACAGGGCGGTCACGGTGCGCAGGATGTGCTTGCAGGCCAGGCCGTGCAGGTTCGGGTTGCGGACCTTTGGGAACGCCGATTCCCGGTGCCTGGCGTCGGCGTTGTAGTTGCCGGCGGTGGCCATGTAGGCGTACCAGAAGCGCCAGCGCTCGCAGTCGCAGGAGATCGATACCGCCCCCTTGAGGAGCGGGCCGACGATCTCGCTTGCCGGCTTGGGCGAGACAACGTAGGCCTCAAAGTCGCGCAGCTTGACCGTCACGTAGTGGCGGCTCTTCTTCGACTCAGGCCCGGCGTTGGTCATGAACCGCAGTTCGCCGCCGCGCAAGGTGTGGGGCATCGCTTGATGGATCTGGGAGCGCGCTCGCTCGCGATCCTCGGCCAGGGACATGTCGATCACGTCCTTGATCTTGACCCCGCCCTTGTACTTGTTCTGGAGCCGGTCGCGCTGGCGCGTGAACTCCAGCAGGTCGTCCATGGTGAGCGGTCGGGCCTTGCCGCCGCGCGTGGTGATGTAGCGCCACAGCGTGCCGGCGTCGGCCTTGCCGTTGAGGATGTCGTCGGGGTTGAGCAGCGTGCCGGATTGGCTGCGTACCGCATTGTCCTGCTTGAACTGGCGGCTCTGCTCGGCCAGGCCCTGCTGGGCACTGACGGCGTTCGGGTCCCGGCGCTTCACCGGTGCCTTGGCCACGTCAGCGCACCGACCGCGCGGAGGTGCTGGCGAAGCTGGTCATCTGCTTGAAGGCGAGCAACTGGGCGGGCGTAGGCAGCACCAGGCGGCGCTGGGTCAGTTCCTGGAACGGATGGTCGATGCCGGCAGCCGCGATAACGGCCAGGTACTCATCGCGCGTGCCATAGACGCGCTGGCTGACGAGGGTGGCGTCCCAGCGCTCGTCGGGCTGGGTGTCGTAGCGAATCGCTTCCTGCCAATCCTTGCGGGTGGCAGCGAACTCGCGGACCTTGCGGTAGAACTGGCTGGATTCAATCATGCCGCCACTATGTCGCGGCGGCAGAGGCCTATCTGGCGGCGGTTTCCGAAGGTGGCGCGTCGTCGCGGATCCGCTTCACCGCAGCGCTTATCCGGCGCAGATGCCGCCTGGGTACGAACCAACGGCCTTCGAGATCTCCCAGGTAAGCCAGCAGCAAGCGGATGCCGATCTGCTCGCCGCGCCGGTAGAGCACGTCCTGCATGCGCTCGGCATGTCCTACACGCTCGGCTAGCCTGCGGGCACCCAGTAGGGGATGGGGGCCGCCGACGACGTCGTGGATGCGCGTGAGCTCCAGCTGGAGGCTGGCCACCCGCGTGCGCAATTCCAGATTCAAGGTATCCGCCGTGGCCAGCTTGGCGCGCTCTGCGCGCAGCTTGCTGCGAAGCTCGGCGGCGCAGTCATGGCCCATGGGCTGGAGCGGGTGACGCGGGAACTCGCAAATCGGGCAGACGGTGACGCCTGGATCCAGCGGGGCCGGTTTCGTCATGATGGTGTCCTTGACTGCGCTACAGGCTAGCAAGCGGCTAGCAGGTGATTTATTGCAGCAGATGCTGCGGCACGAACTCGACGCGGACCTCTCGTCCCTGCACCGTCCATATCGCCGGGGTGCCGTTGTCTTGGGTGGTCGCCGGCCGGCCCGTCTGGGTCAGCTTGATAGCCTCGCCAGGGGCGAAAGGATCAGTGCCAGTAAGGGCGCAGATGGCCAGATAGGGGGAGGCTTCGTGGACGTGGCTGACGGCTTGGCCATCCGTGATGCGGTACTGCTGCATGGTGGTGTCCCTGGAATCTAGTTGGTCTGTGTACTAGATCACATTGTAGCAGTTGATAAAATTTAAAATCTATCGCCTGCTACAAATCTACCGGATGCCCATGGCCGCCAGGGTCCTCGCCACCGCGTCGTCCTTGCGCTCGGAGACGGCCAGCACCTGCACGTCCTCGCTCTGGATGTAATGGGCGTTCTCCAGGAAGGCAAAGGCGATGGTGTCCCAGATGTCAGGGGAGGGCAGGCCTTCCTTCTGCTGCATGTCGATCTTGCTCATCAGCTGCCACCGGCCTTTCTCGTCGAAACCGAAGGGGATGCGTGAGCCTTGGTCGAGCATGTCGTTCTGCTGGGCATCGCAGAAGCTGATTCGGTTGTTGTCCACGGCCAGTTTCAGGTGCACGTTGCACTGGGCCCGCTGGTTGATGAAGCGCTCGCGGTATTCTTTGCGGAAGTTCGGCACGCCCCAGCTCACGTTGGTGATCAGGGGTACGCCCAGGCGCTCCAGCATCTTGGCGAACTGGATGCCCTGGCCACCGACGTCCACCAGCACGGTGCAGTTCGAGTATTTGGCAGCCTCCAGCGCCACCATGGCCGCCGCGTCCGTCCAGTCCCGGCTGTTGGTGTAGATCGGGATGTCCAGGACGTCCACCCGCCTGGGCTCGGGCGCCTCCGACCCGCCCTGGCCGATGACCCGCACGAGGGTGCCCACCGTCTTGTCGCGGTAGACGCCGCCGCCCACGTCCACCAGCAGGAAGTAGCCGTAGGGCTCGTCCTCGCCGATCACGCGATGCTCCTCGCCGATCAGGCGCTCGATGGAGCGCCGGCCGAGCAGGTACTTGTCGGAATGCTCGGGGAACCGACCCTGGACCTTGACCTGGTACTCCACGGAGTCGCGGCTGCCGTACTCCAGCGCCTTGTCGCGGATGAACTCGTCCGAAACGATGGGCGAGTCCTCGGAGTTGAACACGAGGCTCGTCCAGAGCCCTCCGTTGCGTACCGCCCACTTGTGATGGGTCTCGTAGAAGAAGCCCGACCCCCGGGTAGGCTGGCTGGCCAGCGCAAAGCGGTTGCGCTTGTCGGTCAGGGCGCCGGCGATGACCTTGAGGTTCGCGTCGGGGATACCCGAAGCCTCGTCACCCAGCCACAGCAGGTAGTTGCCGTGCGTACCGGCCATGTTCTCCGGCGAGCCGCGCGGTGCCGTCCGGCAGGTGATGAACCAGCGCATGCTGGCGCCTTTGACGTAGACCTTCTTCGCCTTGATCTCGAAGTATTCGGCCACCCAGCCCTGCGGGCCCTGCTCGATCACCTCCTTGAGGGTCGAGAACTCTTTCCAGATGCCTTCCGACAGGGTGTTGAGCTTGGGCGCGGTCAGGTAGGTGTTGCTGTCCGCGTAGCAGAGCAGGTGCCACAGGGCGATGACGGCAAAGGAGCGGGTCTTGCCCGTACCGTGACCGGACGACACTGAGGTGCGCGAGCCGAAGGGGGAGACACTGTTGAACAGGTCCACCTGCTGCCAGGTGATCGAGGTCATGCCGCAGACCTCTACGGCGAAGCGCGCCGCATCCATCGCATAGCGCTCGGCGAAGGCCTTCCAGCGGACATCGGCCGAGAGGGCCCGGATCTTCTTAGCCACGCGCGCGCTCCGCCTTGAGGCGCGCCAGGGCCTGCTCGATGAGTTCCAGCGAGGTGGCGGCTACCAGCATCGTCAGGCAGTCCTGGGCGACGGTCAGCTGGTGGTCGTCGATAGCGGCGGCCTGAGCGCGGCGCCGGCGCTTGGCTTTAGGCATGATGTGGGTATCCAGAAAAAGTCAGGAAACCCTACTGGCGCCCAGATAAGGGCTAGCTGTTCACTTTCCCATCCAAGCGCTTCGGCAAGATGATTACTGCTGGTATGCTCGCAGTATTAACTCATGCAGGCCAGGATCGCAAAGTAATGATGTATATAGAAGAGCTGGCATTTAACAGCGTGGAAGAACTACTTAATCATGTGGTTCCATGGGGTTCTAACCCAGAACTCGACGGTTATATTTTTCGAGGGCATAGCCAGGAGTCGTATCTACTGGTGCCGCTTGCACTTCGGTCTGACAAATTGGATTTGCTATGCAACGCGGCTGGTTTCACTATAAATGATAAGCGTGAAATGAACCTTTTCGACCAGGTGCAAGCCGAATATCAAATATTGAGGAGATTCTATCGCTTGGCAGACCAGAGGGGATTGCCTGTTCCGATCAGTACTCGCATTCGCGAAGATCTGGCATCAAAATCCTCGTCAATCATGAATTTCAAAGCCAAGCACACTGATACTTGGATTCCACCGGACCTGCATGAAGCAGCGGCACTAGCCCAGCATTATGGTATGCCCACCAGACTTCTCGATTGGACATACGACATTTTTGTAGCGATGCATTTTGCATTCAAAGGTGCGATTAAAAAGGAGGATAACCTTTGTATCTGGGCGCTAAATATGGCCCACCTTTCGTGGCTAACTCCAACTGTAGAGGCTGTAGGTGTTGACTTCGTGACTCCTCATTATGCCGGCAATCCGCATTTAAACGCCCAAAAAGGCCTGTTTACTCACATGCCTAGTTTTTTCCCCCATACTGTACAGATCCATCATGATGTAAATAACGTCGAAAAAATAACTGGGCCAATCGATAGAGCGCCATTTGACGAAACGCTACGGGGGCGATTTGCCAATATAGAAGAAAATATATTTAAGAAATTCATATTGCCTTGCTCTGAGGCCAAGAAGGGGCTCCAGATACTGGACAACCTAGGCTATGACGAGTCTAGGATATATCCAGGGTATAAAGGTGTAGCTAATCAGCTGCTACACCCTAATTAAGCTACTCAGCCAGCCGGCTATTGCTGCACTAATAGTCTGTGCACGCTCATATGTCTCGGCAGGAAATGCAAGGTATAGCGATCCCCAGATAGCTAATACAGCAGACATTACACTGTAGCCCGCCCCTTGCGCCAGAACCCTTGGCAATGTGACTTCGTCATGATATTGAATTTGGGCTAGGCAGCTATCGACCCTGGCTCTATTTATTTTATAAAGCATTTCGAAACGCGCCTTGTCCTCATCAACTACCTTTCTTAGCTCTTCAATGTCTTTAGTAATCTGTGCAAGCGGATTTTTTGTATTAATGCCCATCAGGCTTGCGGTATATCTGAACGTATAGGACGGCGCGTCATTCCACTCCGGTAGGTATTCTTCAAACTTCGCATCTTTTGCAGATCTCGCCTTGATAGCATTGCGGGCTGCCAGATAAATAGTAATCGCCGAAGAGATTCCTACCAGCAACATTCCATACGCGAGAAAGTAATTATTGGGGAATAGGCCAAGCACGACCGTTCCAACTAGCACAGATATGAATGCGAGAACGGCCATGAATGGTTATCCATTGAGGAGGCAGGACGGGCCCGCACTGTATCTCACAGGGCGGGTTGGGCGACACGGTAACGACCGCGCTTTTTACCACCAGGTGGTTGGTAGGCTGCGCAGCATGCCTTGCAGTGGGCCCGCACACGCGTGACCACACCTTTGACCCTCACCAGACCGAAGAACTCGCCGTCGTTCGGCCACCACTCCTGGCACTGGGTGCAGAGCTTTTCCTCACCGTACTCGGCCTGGCGCATCTGGGGCACGGTCGCCCGTTTGCGCCGGCGGCCGTTGGCCTTGGTCGGCTCCCGCACGGGCTCATCCGGCGGGGTTTCTGGCCACTCCATTTCCAGCACCAGCCGGTCGCGCTGCTCGCGCTCGAACCGGTAGAGGATGGCGAAGATGGGATCGCCCTGGAATGGCGTGGAGGCGAGCATCTGCATGGCTCACCCCTTGGCGCCGAGGTAGGCCCGGCAGGCCTGGCCAGCTCGCACGCACAGCTCCAGATCGAACAGCCCGAAGTGGCACCGGTCGGGCGTCAGCCCCAGCTGCTCGGCAAGCCAGCGATAGGCCGCGCTTCTGGAGAGGTGCCCATCCCGCCAGATCAGCTCAAAGGGCGCCTTGTGCAGCTCGCGAGCCTTGCGTAGGGACTCATCGGCCAGGGTGCCCAGCGGCAGATTGGTGGAGGGGTGAAGCCCTACCCGTGCATCGCACCCGGTGCAGCCGTAGACCCAGGGCCAGTCGCCGTAGCTGCGGCCGTTGTAGATGTCGTGGTGATGCTTGATCACCACCGCTCCACCGCAGCAGGGACACACAGTCGGGATGGCCAACGGGTCTTTCACCCGCGCGATCGCCCGCCGACTCGGATTGCTGGGCGTCTTGACCGCCGACGCGACCTCACTGCTCATCGCCGTCCTCCCGCGCCTTCTCGGCTGCCTTGAGCTCGGCCTTGCGCCGGTTCTCCTCGTGGGTTTCGCGCACGTGCCGGGCCGTGGCCACCACCGCATTGAGCGAGCGGATGGTCAGGGGCACCGTCATGCTGCCCAGGACCGTCTCACCGGTGCGGTAGCGCTCCACCTGCTCCAGGATCGACTCGGGCAGCTCGGCCACGAGCTGGAGCGAGGCGGCCAGCAGGTCCTCGGACAGAGCGCGCGGGATGGCTGGGGGCAGGGCGGGCAGTGCCTTGCGGGTCTTGCGCTCCTCCAGCATCTTGGGAGTGACCTTGGCGCCGCCGGCTTCCTCGCTGATCGTGCGGATCTCGGCGGCCGCCTCCTCCCCAAATGCTCGAAGGGCCTTCACGGCGGTGCCGGGGGCGATGACGTCCTGGTCGATGAGGTCGCGCACGTCCTCGCCGCCATGGGCAATCTTGAGCAGCTGCTCCACGTACTGGCGAGAGAACCCCACGAGCTTGGCAATCTGGGCGGCTGGTAGGCCGTCGGTTTCGGCGAAGTCACGCACCACATCGGCCAGTTCGACCGGATCCAGCGGCTCCTGGCTCTGGGAGGTGACAATGCGCGCCTTGCACTCCAGCTCGTTGCCGATGAAGGGTTTCAACCCGATCAGCGGGATGGTGTAGCCCCAGGACTCCAGCAGGCGCAGCGCACGAATGCGGCGGTGCCCCTCGATCACCTTGAGTCCGCCCTCGGCCCGCGCCTGGACCTCGATTTGCGGCAGGACGTTGTTGATGTCCACCAGCGTTTTGGTCGCCTTGTCCTTGATCAGGCTGCGAGCGCTGCGCTCGATGCTGGCGTCCAGCTTGGGACCCTCGCGGCGCTTGTTGAAGCCGGGCGTGAAATGGAACTGGTCCAGGGCGGCAAACATGCCTTTGTCGGTGCGCTTGATGATCTTCTCGTTGATCATCTTTTGGATCGAATTACTCATACCTGCTCGCTCCTGAGCGTGCATGCGCGCCAAGGGCGCTGGCCGGCTGCCACGTGATGGATATTGAAAAGCACTAGGGGGCTCAGGGCGGGGTCCAGACTGTCTGGAGTCATAGTATCCGGGCCTCCCGCCGACGAGTCGGGCGATCGCCCAGGACGGCCGTCATGGCGTCCTCTGCGGCCCGGTACTCGCACCCCATGATCTCCACGCAGTAGGGAGCGGCAGCTGCGCTGACATGGAAGTAGAACCAGCCATCCACCCCGTCGAAGCAGTGGTAGCCGCGCCGTCGCTCATGACTCGCCAGGCTAACGCCCAGCTGACCCATCAGCCGCGACATGTCGGCGAGGAAATAGGGGCGCTCGGCCGCCCAGCAAGCCCGTAGGGCGGCGATCTCGTCCAGGCGGATGTCGCGTAGCTCTTCGGGCGTGTTCACCGCAGGCACGCAGCGGGGAATGTAGCCGCCCTGGCCGCGCAGCTCCCACAGATGCAGGTTCGGCTGGGCTTCGAAGTTCAGGCCCGAGAACGAGCGGCCGCCCAGGTCGTTAAAGAACACCGGCCGGCTGCCGGGGAAGTGATGGGCAAAGGCCTCGCCTTCGAGCTGCACGCGGCGGCAGTCGAGCAGGTACTGCTGGCGTGCATGTAGCACGTCAGGATTCTTGGTCTTGTAGTAGCTCATGGCAACGCGGTTCCTGCTCAGGCGCTGAGGGTGGCGGCGGGGATGTCGAGGAAGTAGCTGTTCTCGCCCTGGCCGGCGCGCATCACCCCGATGACGGTGCTGTCCCGGTGCAGCAGGACGTTTCCAAGCCGATCAAAGCGGGGCGTGACGTTCTCGCGCAGCAGGGCGCGATCCCAGTCCTGGGCAGTGCAGGGACGGATACGGGCCGCGCATTCCAGGGCCTCCTGGCGGGCAGCGGCGGCAGATACGCCGGCCATGCGCAGCAGGAAGTAGCGGGCGCCAACGCGGCGGTTGTAACGGCGCGTCAGGTAGACGAGCGATCCAATGAGCGCTGAGGTGTGGGACATGGTGCATTTCCGTGTGGTGAGCCGGCGATCCTGCCGGCGGGTGTGGCGCGCAATCTGTCGTCGCGCTGCCTGGGTATCTCGATAGGGGCCGTCCTCGGCGCCTATCGACAGACCCAGTGCTCGCCTGGGCCTGCCCTGCTACATGCGTCGCCGCTGGCGACCCGCTGCGGGACGCATCCGCACCGTCCCCTGGGTGCCATGCCGGCCACTGAGCGTCCGCCACGCCATCGTGTAGCCCATGCCGGCCAGGCGCATGGACATGCGGCGAACCCTACGCAGATCGGCCTGCGGATCGAGATCACCGTAGGTCTTGAGCGTGAGGGTGCGCACGACGTCGCCCGAGTCGTAGCCGACGAACTCGAACACGACCGCATTGGCGGTTGGGAAGGGGGTGGATACCTCAGCAAGCGGGCGGGACTGCATGGCCTGAACTCCTGTATCGGCCCGGCAGGAGGCCGAGCAACGGACAGGGAAAGCCTACTGCAAGCCGCTAGCGAAATTCAAGCATATGCTACAATTATTTATATCGCATGATATGAATAATCAGATGGACATTTGGCGCCTGATCCACTGGAATAGCAGTATCCAAAGCATGACAGGCCAGATGACGACACACAGCAGGCTTGTAGCAAATGCTGATTTTATTGCGGACGCTCTCCCGCGTTCCTCCACCAGCTGGAGAAAGTCGGGATCGGCAAGGAGGTCGTGGCGATCGAGCCACAGGTACAGCGCCCAGAGCAGGGCGCCGACCAGGTAGAGCATGAACCAATTCAAAGGCGCTATTCCGGTGGTCAGACCGTAGCAGCTTCGCTGGCCGTCGATGGCGAAGCAAGCGAACTGCGTGCAGTTGCTATCAGCACGGGAAGAGCATTGACCGCAGCGATGGCCAGCGCGGCGTCGCGCTTGTAGCTAAAGCTGGCCCAGGCCTTCTCGTGGATGCTGAAAGCGGCTAGCAGATCGCCCACGGTGGGACTCGAACAGATGGCCCCCATGGAGAGCCGGGTAGGCGCCCAGTCGCCTGGCCGATGTTCAGCCTCGGCGATGGCCACGTCCAGTTGATCCAGCAGAGAGGGCAGCTGGCCAGCCTCCAGAGCTTGTCGCACGCGCTCGCGTGAGCAGTCCAGAAACGAGCGCCAGCGGCGGCCCTCTTGCGCCAGCTCGGTCAGCTCAGCCAGATCCTGCTGGCCAGCCTCAATCGCCGCGCGGCATGGCTCGACGCTGGGCGCCGGCATAGCCTGGGGCTCAGGGGTCGCCAAGCCGTCCTCGATCAGCATTTCCAGGCGGCGCATCAGGGTGTCGCGCGCCTCGCGCAGGTCCTTGGCTCTGTCCTTGCCGCCGCCCCGCTGACCTGGCAAGAGCAGCTTCTTGATGGCGTGCTGAGTGGCGCCGCTGTAGTCCTCCACCTGGAAGAGCTCGCACACCCGATAGACATCCAGCTCGGTCAGCTGGCTGACGTCCTTGAAGTAGTGAAAATGCCGGCGTGCGCGGGCAACGATGCCCGCCCTCATGCCTGGGCCTCACGCCAGCCGGCGAGCACCGTCCCAACGATACGCACCACCTCGTCCTGGGTAGCGGGGGCCGGCAGCGGAGAGCCGTATGCTTCACCGCGCGGATGGTAGGCGAACCCCTGGCCAGTCATAGGCAAGCCGAGCTGGAGGATCTCCACGGCGAAGCCCTGGGCCTCGATGCGGTGTGGCAGGTGGGCGTCCAGGGTGTAGCGCTCGCCCATGCGGTGAATACTCGCGCGCTGCTTGCGCAACTGCACCTGGCGCGCAAAACCACTGGCCAGGCGCAGGCTATTGACCGGCTGGCGCAGCAGGACGCCGTCGCTGTTCTGCCCGACCTCCTGGAACGAGGTGCACAGCAGGCCGCCGGCCAGGACGAGGGACTCATAGCCGCGCGCCTGGCTGCCGAGGTCACTGACGTCGGCGCAGCGATCGATAGCGCTCCAGATCCGCAGCTCGACCAGGCTGGACAGCCGGCAGGACAGCAGACCGGCCCGATCAATCACCCAGGGCAAGGCCAAGGTGCCGGCCAGGGACTTCTCCAGCAGCTGGCGCACCTCCAGCCGAGTGGCGGCGATGGTGAGGGTATCGCCGATCCGTGCGTCCACACGGCCGCGCTTGGCGGCCTTCTTTTCGGCCTTGGTTGGCCGGGCACCCTGGCGCAGGCGAACCGGCTGCGGGCGGCGGGGCGCGGTGTCAGGATTGGCGGCGACGACAAGGCTTTCGCCGGCAGTGATTTCGTTCATGGCTGTGCTCGTGCAGAGGGAAGGGGTCAGCTCGCCAGGCGCGAGCCTTTGGGGGCCGGAGTGCCTAGAACGGCCTCCATGCGTCCGAGGGCGCCGCGCACCAGGCGTCGGCCACGCTCCTCGGCTTCCAGGCGCTGCTGGGCGCAGACCTGGGCGAAGGTGTCCGGGCGAATCGGCAGGGGCTCAGGCTGTACGACCCTGGCCTCCAGCTCATCCGCATAGCGCTCATAGCTGCGAGCACGGTCCCGCTCCCACTGGGCGGCCTGGCCGTCGGCATACAAGGCATCCCTGCGGATCTCGGCGGCAAGCTTGCGGTAGTGCTCAGGCGTCTGGGGCACGTGGAGTCTCCTCGATAACGCCAGCAGCTTGCGCCATGGCCAGGCCCGCCTCGGCGATGACATTCCGGCGCGCGACGCTATCGAGCTGGTCGGCCAGATCGAGCAAGGCCAGCAGCTCGGCACGCGGCCACACCACGGTGGCATAGGCGCCGCCGGCGGAGAGCAGCTGCTGGCGCAGCAGATCCCGCTGATCCTTATCCATGAGCTGGCACCTCACGCCCGCTGATCGCTGTCTCCAGCCTGGCCACGAGGCCGGCCTCGGAATGCTGGGCAGGGTTGGCGCTGACCGACACCTGCCAGCTGAGGACGCCGTAGCACTCCACTAGAAGATTGAGCAGCAGGGTGTCACGGGCGGCCGCCTGCTGGATGGCCTGGGCGGTCGTGGCCATGACCATCTGATTGACGATGCGGATGGCCTCGAACTGTGAGGGCGCAGGCTCGCCCAGGAACTGGTCGGCGGCCTGCTTGAGGTTGCGCATGGTGGGGCTGGAGAGCGGGTAGGCGGTGGGCATGTCGGCTCCGTTCAGAAACAGCGAGGGCGCCGAACCGAAGTGCGGCGCCCTCATTCTTGGGCGGAGCCACTATGCCTCTTTTTTCTATCACATGCTACATTTTTTGGGAGGGTATCGGCGCTATCGCACCGTATCGCCGGAGCAGTTGCTCAGCTCGCTGGCGTCGCTCTCGCTCCGCAGCAAGATCCGCTACGGCCTTGCGGTACAGGCCGCCAAAGCAGGCCAGGAACAGCGCAGAGCCGGCAAGCATGCCGAGCGCCAGGACGAGGATTGGTGACATCGTGCAACCCTTGGAGGTAGTTTCGGGTATGTATCATCTGATACAAGTGTTCGGCATTGCAGGCGCAGCTCTGGCCAGCGACTACAGATCCGGCTTGATCAGGTCGAATCGCGTGCAGAAGCTCAGGAAGAGGCGTCCGTTCATTTCGTGCTTGCCCTCCTCGTAGTAGCCCCACATGCGTGCCGTCACGCCGATGCAGGCGGCGGCCGCAGTTGGCGAGACGTCGGCCAGCTTGCGGGCCAGCGCCACCTGTTCCTTGGTGGGGCTGGGGAAGGTCTTAACGTTCAATCGGCGAGCGGCCATGGGTCACTCCAGGAAACGAATGTGTCGAGCGCATGGCGTCTCGATCCGGCCATCCGGGAACTCGACGACACCGCAGGTCACGTGCAGGGCGCCGACTTCCAGTTCCTCGCTTTCGACGGTGAACTGATGGAATCGAGCCTCCCCGATCTCGACCGGCTTGCGCTCATCCTTGTCCCAGGCGCTGACCATTACGCGGCGAAGGTGCGCGGTGCGCTGCTGCCGCACCTTGGCCATGGCCTCGTCAGCATCCATCACAAGAGCGCCGATCGGGACGACGGTGGCTGTAGCGCCTCCCAGCACGGGCTTGCCGCGCATCTTGGCGCCGCAGGCCTTGGAGCAGCACTTGCCGCCGCCGCGCGCGACCTCAGCGGGGCGGGCATAGAAGGTCTGACCGCAGTCAGGATTTTCACAGGTTCTGTTGTGGGTCGTCATACACCCTCCGGGTGATGGTTTCTCAGGGCGTGCAGCGGATTGCATTGGCTCACTGGTGCGACCCCCCAATAGCCAGAGGCTGCTCGCCACGATTGGCCACTCCATGATGGAGCTGCACCTGGCTACCTATCACTGCGCCATTGTGCAGGTCCTCGCTGTAGTGCTTGCCAGTACGAGGCTGAATCTGGGTGATCTCCATGTGCTTGGCGATGTACTCACGGATCAGCGCCTGCTCCTGGGTCTCGGTGGCCACCAGGGCGGTGGAATCGCTCGTCTCGATCTCCGGCGCAATCGCTTTCAGCTTGCTGGCCACCTGCGCAATCCAGCCCAACAGGAAGTGGTCGCCGCGCGTCTCCGGCGTCAACCCGCGCTGCCGGCCCCGAGACTTGCGCAGCCACGACACGTATTCGCGACGGGCGTGCACCGCTTTGGTATGCAGCGCCTCATAGGCGTAGGCAGCAACCTCCTGCGCGGGCGCTACGCCGATGAACAGCGAAACCTCGTACCACAGCCGGGTCTCCTCGTTCTTTACCGCATCGACCACACAGCGGCAGTTCATAGCCTCGGCAACGATGATGGCCAGCGACCACTCCCAACGCTTTAGGCGGACCTTCATCACGTGGCCGCGCTGGGTCTTCACCTCCGCCAGCGCCACATCTTTCTCGGTCAACCGGTGCTTCTGCATGAGCGCCTGGGCTTGGCGCATGGCGGCCGCCGCCTCGTGCTCGTTGCTGCTCGCTGATAGGGCCAGGCAATGCTTGATCTTGCGGATGATCCGATCCTGGTCCTTTTCCCGCTCTGTGCTCATGGTGACGTCCTAGATCTCGCTGTCGTATAGGCCGGTCTCGAAAAAGCCGAGCCTGCCTTTGATGGGGGTGAACGGTAGTGGGCGTGCGTCTCTCAGCACCAGCCCGATGTCGCCCATGTACCAGGGCGATTCGCTGTCGTCGATGCAGTCAACCAGCTCGACGGAACCGATGATGCCGCCACGCAGCAGCGCCTCACGGGAAGGCAGCACAATGGCACCGATGCGCTGATGGACCCAGGCCGACCACAGGTCGTACTCCATGCGGGTCATGCCGGCGGCGGCGTGCACCAGGAAGCGCCCCCGAAAGCGTGTCTTCCACGTGCGGTTCTCGATGTCCTTGATCAGGCCGGCTGCGGCTGCCTCGGCGCGCTGCTCTGCCGTGGCCAGGTCTGGGCGAACGATCAACCAGGCCCAGGGCTGGCGGATGGATAGAGCTTTCATGCGTATCTCCGGTAGAGCTGGCGCAGCTGGCCGAACAAGAGGGCAGGCCAGAAAACCAGGGAAAACAGGATCGTGGCGATCAGCAGCAGCGCCATCAGCCCTCGCACCGCCCACAGCGGATGCTCCCGCCGCAGGCGAGCGTTCGCCTCGGCGATGGAGCGATCACGCGGCGCCGGCGCCAGGACCTCCCAGTAGACGTAGCGGGCGAACAGCAGGCCCCATGCCAGGCCCAGGGCGAGGTAGAGGCCCCAGGTCATGCCGGCGCTTCCGGCGAGAAGTCTCGAGAACGGTTGAGCTCCTCCACGGGCACCCAGCCGATCACGTGGCCGGTACTGAGCAGGTCGCAGACGAAACCGGGGCTCATGTAGTGAGAGATCTCAAGCCAACGACCTGAGCGGTGGCCTGGGTGCAGACCATTACCCACGCGCCCTGCATCGCGCAGCACGACCACCATCTGGTCACGCTCGGGGAGATCCTGCGGCGAGCGCCAGTAGCTGGCCAGCCGCTCCTTGGCCTGGAGCGCGTCCAGCTCGGCCTGTAGCTCCTGCGCCTTGCTCTTCCAGGCCTGAGCCTGCTGGTGCTCGTTCTCGGCCACTGTCCGCCAATGCTCATCAGGATCCCGTGGAGAGCGAATGACCTCAATTGCGATCTCAGGCCATTCCTTGCCCTGTTCCTGGCCGATGCGGGCCAGGACGTCCAATGTCTCGCGACGATCGCGCTCGGCACCCTCCTTGCTGATTGAGGGATGAAATTCATTGGGACCGACGCTCCAGGTCCCCCACAGCTCCGGCTGCTCCTGATCGATCGCGGCGCGCAGCTCGTTCACCCAGAGGCGATCATCCAGCACCTCGGGGCGCCCATCGTCCAGCAGCTTGAGCAGCTCCTTGGCGCCGGCCAAGGTGATGGTGACGACAGGGTCGGCCGGATCGGGGGCCCGGCCCATGGCTTCGAGCATTTGCAGCACCTGGCTATTTGGCTGCATGGCTCAACCCTTCACGCAGACGACTTGGCGCAGCGTGTGGACGATGTCCACCAGATCGCTCTGCGCCGCCATCACCGCGTCGATGTCTTTATAGGCGGCGGGCGTCTCGTCGATCACCTCGGCGTCCTTGCGACACTCGACGCCGGCAGTGGCCTTGATGTGGTCCTCGACGGTGAAGCGGCGCTTCGCCTCGGCGCGGCTCATGGCACGGCCAGCACCATGCGAGCAGGAGCAGAAGGACTGGCTGTTGCCCTTGCCGCGCACGATGAACGAACGGGCACCCATGCTGCCGGGGATGATGCCCAGGTCGCCCTCACGGGCCCGCACGGCGCCCTTGCGGGTCAGCAGCACGTTCTCGCCGAAATGGTTCTCCCAGCTGACGTAGTTGTGGTGGCAGTTCACCGCCGCGCAGTCGCAGGTAAAGGGCTTGGGCACCGCCTGGCCCAGCGCCTGGAGCGCCGCCGCCATCATCAGCTCGCGATTCTCGCGGGCGAACTCCTGGGCCCAGCCCACGGCGAAACAGTAGTCGTCAAACAGCTCGGAGCCCTGCGGCAGGTAGGCCAGGTCCTGATCGGGGAGGTTGATGTGCCAGCGGCGCATTTCCTCCTTGGCCCGCTCGATGAAGTAGGAGCCGATGGCATTGCCGATCCCGCGCGAGCCGCTGTGCAGCATCACCCAGACGCGATCCTCTTCATCCAGGCAGACCTCGACGAAGTGGTTACCGGTGCCGAGAGTGCCGGCGTGGATGATGGCCCGCTTGGCCGCTCGTTCGAGCTTGGGGTGCTTCTTGACGATCTCGCCCAGCTGCGTCTGGAGCTGAGCCAGGTTGCTGCTCTGGGCGTGGTAGGTGTTGGCCTCACCCCAGGCGCCGCGATCGCCGGGCCCGCCGTTGTTCGTGCGGCCGTGCGGAATGCGCCGCTCGATGCCACTGCGCAGCTCGGCCAGGCTGTCCGGCAAGTCGCTTGCGGTCAGGGTGGTGCGCTGGGCAGCCATGCCGCAGCCGATGTCCACGCCGACGGCGGCCGGGATCACTGCCCCCTTGGTAGCGATGACGCTACCAACGGTGGCGCCCATACCCCAGTGCACGTCGGGCATGGCGGCAATGTGGGAGTGGATGAAGGGCAGGGCGGCCAGGTTGCGCAGCTGCGCCTTGGCCGCCTCCTCGACCTGCACGCCGCGCGTCCATGCCTTGATCGGGCGCCCCTCGCTGGGAATGATCTCGAACTGCTGGTTTTCCATGGTGGTGACTCCGTGCTTTCTGGTTATGGGTGCCGCGCCTTACAGCGCGCGGCCCATGGGAATGGCGGCCGGCGCCGGCTTGGGCGGCGTCTCGCGCAGGTAGACGTGGCGGTAGCGCTCGCTCACCGGCTTGAGCCCCTGGATGTCAGCAGGCGCGGCCTCGTGGCAATAGCGGAAGTAGGAGAGCAGGGGGCAATAGGTCTCCTGCACCTCATTCAACTGGTTGCAGTCCTCCTGCCAGGCCTTCGCTTTGGCCACCTCCTCAGTGGAGCAGATGGTCAGCAAGGGCGTAGCCACCTGCACTGGAGAGGCGCTGCTGGCGTCGCTGGCGCTGGAGTGAGTGGCGGCCAGCCCCAGGGCGCCAGCGGCGACATACAGCGGCACCAAGCTGGCGGCGCTGGAGCTGCTCGACGTGGTAGGGCTGCGACGCATGACGGGGGCAGCAGTAGAGACACGCGGCGCACTCGCCGAGGGGCGCGCTACGGGTGCGGCCGGACGGACCGATATGACCGGCGCGCGGGCTACGACTGCCGCCTGGGCGGAGCCGGCCAGCAGCAGGGCCAGGGCGGCCAAGGTGGGGGCGTACTTCATGAGGGGAGACCTCTCGCTATGGCTTCTCGGGGGAAGGCGCACAGCAGGACGCCCTCTCGCGAAGAGCCCGGCAGACCGGGCCCAGCGCATTACTCGTCGTCGTCCTGGAGGCTTTCGAGCAGGGTGTCCACGTCGTCACGCAGCTCTTCGAGGCCCTCACGGGTTTCGGAGCGGCTGCGGGAGGTGTCGCCGAAAAAGTCTTGGATGCTTTGCTTGACGGAGTCGAGGGTCATGGTCCACCTGGTGGGAAGTTGCTTCGCGGTTGCGAACTAGCATGTTCGCCGGAAGTATTTTCGCATCAGGTGATACCAATCTCAATAGCAGATGCTACAAAATATAGCGGATGAAGCGGAGCGCGCGAGGTCGCTTGGGCTATTTGTTAAGCCGCGCGATCATGGTGTCTGCCCAATACAGTGGCCACTGTAGAGCGCGCTCCACAGCCTCGTTCTTAGCGTTCTGCTCTTTCTGGTCCGCAGCCACGTGATACTGCTCTAGATAGCTGAATAGCACCTCAATATCATCGATATCCCAGGTCTGGGTGTGTGCTTTCGCTTCATCGGGGGACCAGTCTTGGTCCAAAGCCAGGTTGGCCATCTCTGCGATGGAGGAGCCGCGTGGCAGCTTCTCGGGCCACTTCACTTCAGGCATCACAGGCTCGAACGAGTTCGGCGCTGCGGGTGCATGTGCTACAAAATATTCACGCAGTGACAGCTGGCCAGGGATCACCTCGGGGACAGCTGTTTGGGATGGGTTACTGCTCATGTGTACTACTCCAACGGTTGCGGGGCATGCCCCAGTGATCACTCGGACAGTATCCCCAAATCACGCGCAGCCTGCTGCACCTCGGCGGAGGCATCAGCCATGGGCCACCTCCTGGCCTTTGCCAGGCTGGGTGAGGATGCGCCGGCCAGTCTGGAGGTGCTGCACCTCACCGCCGAACATGCGCGAGTAGTCACGCGCGGTCGGCCAGTACATGCGGCCGGAGGCGTGGCCTTCGGGGTAGACGACGCGATAGCGGCCCAGGTCGGCCTCGCGCAGGCGGGTATCGCAGTGGAAGCGATCCAGGTAGACGATCAGCGCCAGCAGCGCGGCTTGGATACGGTCGATCATGGTGATGTCCTTGCGTTCTCGTTATGGGGTGACAGCGCGGCCGGCCGGCGCCGGCGGGTTGCAGCGGAAGCAGGCGCATCCTGCTGCCTTCAAGCCAGTGGTGCGGCAGTAGATCGGGGCGCTCATGCCTGCCTCCGGCGCTTGGCGCCTCGGTATTCGGGACAGGGGGTTGTCGCAGGCGCAGCGATCGCCGCTGCAATCAGCGCCTGCCAGGTCGGACGATCATTCGCGAGGCACACGCCCTGCTCCCTGGTGTCGTACCCGACGACGCGCGCAAGGGCTCTCGCCGTGGCCAGGGGCACCGCCAGGTTGGAACAGCCATCGTTGTAGTAGCCCAGGTGCTGCATGACCTGCTCGCGCTGGTAGATGCCAGCCCCGGACAGGCGCCAGCAGTAGCCTTTATCGTCGGCCTGCCAGAGGGTGACGGCTCGATGCCGGCGCTGGGTGTGATTGAGGCTCAGCACAACGAAGTCGTCCGGGCCCGCCTGCTCCTTCAGGGCGACCTTCTCCCGATCGATACGCGCGCCGGACGCCTGGTTTTCTACCACCCGGTGGCAGCCCAGCAGGTGTACCTGTTCGGTGGTGAGGGTGAGGGACTCGCCTCGGGCAGCGGCCGTCACCAGCAGCTCCCAGGGCGAAGGAGTGTTCATGGACTGGGTAGTCATCAGCAGCTCTCATCACAGGGACGCGACCCGCAGGTTTTGCAGGCAACAGGCGAGTGGTTGCAGCCCGACTGCGCCGTACCATCCACCGTGCGCTCGCCGCACGAAGGGCATTCGCCTACGAAGCCCTCGCTGTCGTCCAGGCGCCATCCATCGCAGCAGCCCATCATTGCGCCCCTTCCGGCTGGCGGAACATCGCCAGCGCGCCCGCCTGGGCCCGGACGGTGGCCAGCGCCTCGGGCTCATAGCCCCAGATGTTCGATCCGTTCTCGCGCTCGTGGCCCAGGTAGCCGGGATGCAGCGGCTGGCCGGTGCGGATGTAGTCGCGGAACAGCTCCACCAGGTTGCGCAGCGTGCCGCCGTGGGAGAATCCGTTCCAGTCGTTACCGAACGAGGCCTCGTGGGTGTAGACGCGGCGCCGGGTGTAGTCGTCCACGAACCAGACCCGTCCGCGCGCGTCCACCTCCATGCCGGCGTAGGTGTCCTGGGACTTGCAGTAGAAGAACCGGCGCCCGTGGGCGGCGATGATGCGGATCGCCTGATTGACCAGCTCGCAGCGTTGCTGCTTGGCGGCCAGCTTAGACATCGCAGCTTTCCTGGCCCTGCTCGCGCATCACCCGGAAGGCGTCGCGGATGTCCTGGCAATGCAGCTCGCCCGACACTTCAACGTGCCGCAGCGCGGTAGCCACAAAGGTGCGCACCTGCTCGTCGCTCCAATGCTCGGGTGCGTCCTGACGTTCGGCCGCTTTCTTCCAGTCGGTATAGCGGACCCACGCGCCCATTTCGTTCGGCACCATGAGGGCGCTCTCGAAATGCTCGGAGCTGATCGACAGCAGGAAGCACTCAGGCTGGGCCAGAGGGATAGCCGCTCCAGCAGCGGGCGTGACAGCAGTTTCGGTCTGGGCGCTCATGCCGTGGCCTCTTCGTCTACCGGGGTGCAATGGCTCAGCATGACGCAGCCGGACTTGTTCTCCAGCCAGACCACCGCAGAGTGTCCGCTCAGCACCTGGGCCTCGCTGCGGGTCTTGGTGCGCAGGGTGGTTTCGCTACGGCCGCGCACTTCCTGGTAGTCCACCACAGTGCCGATCGCATGCTCAGCGTTCCAGGCGGCGCATTCCGCCTCCAGCTGCTTGAGTGTTTTGGGTCGTGCCATTTCGCCTACTCCGAAAGGAAGCAACTTCACAGCTACCAACTAGCTGGAATGTGCGAAGCATCTTCCCATCGGGTGAGGCTCATTTCAATAGCAGATGCTACAATTTGTGGGCAAGAAAAAGCCCAGCGGACTGGGCAAGGTGGGGGCTAAAGCAGCGACTTAATAGGTGTAGACCCGTTCTGTCGCTTTTTCCACGCTACATCAGGTGCTATAGCAAATCGAACTGAGCGACAGTGGGCTGCACGGGTGCCGGCACGGCCTTTTCCGGGCGGGGCAGTACCGGGCGGGCAGGTTCAGACGCCGCCACCTCGGGCAACGCCTCGCCCTGGGCCACCAGATAGCGCCGCGCCAGGTGCTTGAGCTGGTTCTCACCAAGGTCGGCTCGCTCGACCAGATGCTGGCCAGGGTTGCGCACGCCCTCGATCTGCTCACGCTTCACGCCCAGGACCTCGCACATGATCGGGTCGGTGCCGTCACTGGAGAGCGGGAAGAACGCTTGCACGGGCCGCTGCTGGCCATCGCGGTGGACTCGGCCAATGTTCTGCTCGATCACACCTGGCGACCAGTCCAGCTCGGCATGCACTGTGGTCGCGCACACGTGCTGTAGCCCATCGACGCCGGCGCCGGCGCGAACCGAGATCAGCATTACCCGTGCCTGGCCAGCCACGAAGGCGTCCTTGGCGGCCTGCTTCTGATTGGGCGACTCGCTGCCCGTGTAGAGCACAGGGCTGTAGGTGGCCAGCGCCTCCTGGAGGATCGAATAGACCTCCCGGTGCCAGGCGAAGACCAGCACCTGCTCGCCCTGCTCCAGCAGCATGCGGGTGAACTCCGCCACGAAGGGCGCCTTCGCCACACCGGTGGCCTGGCGCATCAGCCGGTCGAACTCGCCGGCGGCCTGCATATGCTCGCCCCGGTAGCGCTCGTTCGCATCCAGGATCGTCTTGGCCAACTCCACCGCGTCGGTCTTCACCCGGCGCAGCACGCCCTCGTCGTGCTCGATCTCGTGGGTGATCTTGGTCAGCTCGGGCAGCTCGCGACCGACCTCCTCGCGGGTGCGGCGTAGCATGATCCCCTCGCGGCGCAGGTACTCGCCGAACATTTCGGCATCAGCCAGGCGGGGCTTGTCGTCGCCATAGTCGCGCACGCACCACTCGCGCAGGAACTCGTCCCGGTCGCCCAGGCAGTCCGGCAGGATCACGTCGATGACGTTCCAGAACTCGCCGCCGTAGTTGTAGATGGGGGTCGCGGACAGGCCCATGCAGTACCGGGCGTGGGCGCGCAGGTGCTTGGCCGCCGTGTAGATCTCGGTGCCGGAGCTGCGCAGCTGCTGGCACTCTTCAAAGACCACGTACTGCACCAGCTCGGCCAGCACCTCGGCCCAGCCGCGTAGCTTGTGATAGCTGATCAGGATCACGTCAGGCAGCGTGTCCCAGAGGTCCGTGCGGCGCTGACGCGGCTGCTTGATCAGCGGGTAGGGCGAACCCTTGTTCACGTGGTGCACGCGCAACCCAGGGCAGAACTCCGCCAGCTTCTCTGGCCAGTGGTTCGGCAGCGAGGCAGGGTAGACCACCACCGTGGGCAGATTGCCCGCCAGCGCCATCGCGCACATGGCGGTCACGGTCTTGCCCAGGCCGAGATCGTCGGCGACCAGCAGGCCGCCCTTGATCATCATCTGGGCGGCCGCATAGGCCTGGTACTGGCGTTCGGGCTTGGCCAGGCTGAATGCGGGCACTTCGCGCCGGCCAGCCAGGAGATCGGCCAGGTCCTGCTCGGTGCGCACGTGCTCGGCAGCCAGGCGCTCCATGCGATCGCGGGTGGCCAGGTCCATGGTCATTGGATAGCGCTGGGTGAACCAGAGCAGCTCGCGGCTGTTCTCGGCGCTGGCCAGCAAGGGCAGGGTATTGGCGGCATGCTGCGGCGCGCGGGGGAAGACCCGCTTGAGCCTGGCGCGAACCTGGGGGTCGGCGGAGACGATCCAGCTGCGGCCGTCGAAGGCGATCGAGCCGAACGCGCGGACAGTGAGGGCCTGGGGTAGGGCTGCGGTCACAATTGCTCTCCTATGGTTGCCCAGCGTCGCCTAGCGGCCTCTCTATCGCGCTCACGCTCCTGGTGCTGACGCTCGATGTCGGCCAGGACCTCTGGCAGGGCCGCCAGCACGTGGCGCGCCGTGGGCAACCGGCGCAGATAGACTATCTGCTGCTCGACGTAGCCGGTTTCCGGGCATTCCGCGCCCTCGATGAAGGCCATGAAATGGCTCTCCACACGATCATGCAGCGAGCACCATGCGGTCTGCTCCGACCATTCGGACTCGTAGCCGCCGCTCATGCAGCCCACCATCACGGTTCCTGGCCAGGGGCTCAGGTAGTCGCGATTCTGGACGATCATGCCTTCACCCTTGCGGGGCCGGGTATGGATGGCGCCATAGCGAGGCTTTTCGTCCCATCGGTGGCAGCGCCGGCGGCACCAGTGCTTTCGCTCGTTGATGTAGGTCTGCATTTCGTTATCGCCCTCAGCGAGGAACTGCCCCCGCGTGTCGTCCAGCGCCTCCAGGAACGGGGCGGCGCGCTTCGACAGCTTCTTGAGGATGCGTAGGTTCATGGCTCGCAGTGCTCCCGGTACTGGGTCGTGATCCGGCGGGCGATAGCGTCCAGGCGCTCGGCCATCCCGTAGGTGTCATTGTTGTCGTGGCGCGAGATCACGCCGGAGCGGCTCACGTTGCGGCTGCGCAAGATGCAAGCGGCTAGCTGGAGTAGCAGCGCCTCTAGTTGGCGGCGGCGCCAGCCGGCATGAGGGATCAAGCGAAGTAGGGTCATCCCTGTCCCTCCTGGTTGCAGATGCAGACGGCATAGCTGTCTTCGGCATCTTCATCATCGACAGCAGCATTGACGGGGCCGATGCTGGCGAGCGCCTTTTTAGTTGCTTCGGGATTGGCCTCGCGCGCAATACGCACGCCAGCAGCCCACAGATCCACGCCGGTGCCCGAGCCCCACAGCGTTGCCCAGGAGCTCGTGCTCTCGGCATTCTCCTTGGCACTCATCAGGTACTGCTCTGTGTTGCAGCCAGGGCAAGGATCGCTATGGTCGCGCGGGTCGTATCCGTCTTTGTCGGCATCCCACAGGTAGCCATCGCCTCGGCACTCAACGGTGCCGCGCTGATAGTCACAGCGGCTCATGACTTGAGCCCCCCGTGAGCAGCGGTAGGCTGGGGCTTATATCCGCTGTGAATGTCCCCATCGTAGTCAAGGACGAAAGGCTCTTCCGGCAGCTCACCGATGATGTACCGAACTTTGTCAGCCTCGTAGCGAACACGGTCCGGGTACTCGGATCGAGCAATGGTGATGCACGCACCGTCGCCGAGAGGCTCGTTTTTACGGTGCAGGATTGCAGTCCAGTTGGTCCTACCGTTCGATTCAGGCATCGCGCCATACCAAACCGCCAGCGCTACCGGCTCCGTAGTGGAAGGCTGGGCAATCGCATCCTCGCCGGCCTGGGTCATCATCCACCGTGCCGGGCTGCGCTGGACTCGCGCCAGCAGGCCCAGCTGGGTCAGCAGGTCGAAGCGGGCGCGCTCCAGGTTCACGTCGTTGTTGTCCTCGACGCACTCCGCAAAGCGGCGCAGGTCCGCAAGGATCTCTTCCATGAAGGGCTGACTACGCATGGTCGGCACCTCGCACAGCACCCTGGGTTGTGTAGAGCGGGTATTCGCCAGCCGGCAGCGTTGTGTGCAGTCCATTCGGCCACTCGATACCCACCTGGGTGCTACGACCCCGAACCTCCACAGTCAGGTGCGCGACAGGCTCTGGGTGGACGAACACGGCGGGCTCGCTATGACTGGCGAGGAGTGCGTCAATCTCTTCACGCAGCTCGCTGGTGATCGTCCTGCCGACCTGGGTGACGACGCGATCCAGCAGACCCTCAGCCTCAGCTAACCGGCCTTGCAAGGCCGTCAGCCGCGCATAAGGGTTGGCGCCCAGGAGATCGCAGATGCGCCCTTCGAGATCCTCGACACGGGCCTTCTTTCGATCGCGATCAGCCATCAGCTCAGCCAGGCGGTCTCGCTCTGCCTTACCAATCTCATAGAAGCGCCAGGCCCAGTGTCCCTCGGGCGGCTCCTGGCCGTCCTGGAAGCCTCGCATCATGGCCCCTATGGCCACGTCGATCAGGTCGTCCTTGTAGAGGTTGTCCCCATCGACTCCCAGCCCCTGCTTACGCAGCGCGGTCAGCTGCTCGTTCATAGCTGCTTGGTCGTTCACGCTCATGATCATTCCTTCGTTCAGGTGGATTAGCGGGTAACGCCGTGGGCGCGGTACTGCGCTATGACGCCGTCCAGTACGTCACTAGGGCCGAACTCTGCGATGTTGTTCCGGCAATCCTTGGGAGTCATCCAAAGCCAGTTGACCTGCTCACCGCCCAGGAAGATGGCCACCTTGGCTGCTGCGGCCCCGCGCATCATGCGCTGGGTGTTGAACTCGATCAGCGTGAAAGTCACGGTGTCGCCGGAATGGCCAGGCGCGGGTGCAACTTGGTCTGCGGTACTCATCGTCATGTCCTACTGGATGGGGAAGGGAATCAGCGGTGTGGAGTAGCCCAACATCAGGGGGTGAGCAGGATCGCCTCCCTTGGTGAGCCCAAAGGTGAGAACCGGTTTGCCGGTGGCCAGTAGCATGGCCAGCACGGTCGCGAGGCGCGCATGCAGCTCAAGGGGAAGCTTTCCCCTGGCGCCCCAGCAGGGCACCAGCACGTCCGCCGCTGCGGCGATGGCAGCCAGGTGCTGATCGTTTTCAGGCCCCACCGGATCGACAGCTAGTGCCAGGGCGCCAACGTCGGTCGCGCGGTAGGCGAAGGCATTACCTACCAGGAAGCGGCTGGAGCCATAGATCCGCGAAAAGCCCCGCCACTTGCGCACGGTGGCATCGTCCATTTCGGCGTCGGCCGTGGAGGGGTTCACCCCGAAATAGGCGATGACCTCGCCACCGAGCGGCAGGTCGTGCACATCACGCTCAAGGCGATAGCGGTAGGTGGCGCAGGGACTGAGGACCGCGCTCATCGACGGCCTCGCTTGCCAGGGCCACGACCGTGAGCCATCCAGCCGGCGTCGGCGACTTCATTGCCCAGCTCGGCGATCAGCTCGTCTATGCGGTCGCCGATTGCCGGGACGAGGTCACTAACCGTTGCGCTCGGGATCACGAGGCTGTGGGTCGTCTTTTCACCGGAAGGCAGCTGAACCCAGACGGTGACGTCCCAGCGACTGGGGCGCGGCGAGGGGGTGCCTTTGACCGTCGCGACTGAACGCCCGACGTGATGGGAGACGGTGCAGGTCATGCGGCACCTCGCGCCCAGCGGCGGGCGTTGTATGGGTCGGGCTTGAACTCCAGGGCGACGCCCCGAACGGCCAGCGCCTTGACCAGCGCGCAACCGTCGCCGTAGCCAATCACCTTGGCCACCTGGATGAGGGTGTGAGTGGGCGCCAGTCGGCGGGCGGTGGTCACGACAGTCTCGCCACTGGTGCGAACCCAGTTCTGCGCCACCCAGCGGCTGGAGAAAGGGGATTGATCGCCCAGGCGATGGATATAGGCGCGCAGCGCCTCACGGCCGACGCCCATGATCTCGGCGCACTGGCGGATGCTGTGGCCCCGCTTGGCGAGCAGCACCAGCTGCGGGTAGCTGACAGGGGGCGTGGCGCCAGGGCGGCGCGGAATGCTGGTGCTCATAGCGCCTGGCGCTCCAGCCGGCACATGCGCAGGGCTCCGGCCAGGTAGGCGGGCAGCTCGTGGATGCCCTCCAGCGCCCAGGTGGGCGTGCCGGCCAGCAGAACACCGGACACCTGCGGCAGCTTGAGATACCGATGTACCTGGCGCAGCGCCTGGGCCAGCGAGCCGTCTACCTTGACCTCGATCACCAGGCCGGACTCTTCCAGGAAGAAGTCGGCGCGGTTCTGCGCGTCCAGGATGTGCTCGTGCCGATAGGCGACCTGGTAGGTACTCAGCACGTCGGCGAGCCGCTCGTGGAGCTGCTGCTCACTGCCGTAGCGGTAGCGGTACTGAGTGAGAATCCGCGCGATCAGCAGCAGGGCGCCCGAAACATCCGGCTTCTGCTGCTCGACATCGCAGGCGGTAGGCAAAGGGAGAGGCATTGTAGGCACCCGAAAGACGAAGAAACTTCGGTAAAACGCCAGGGTTTGGCCGAAGTATTTTCGCATCAGGTGATACAGTTAACAATAGCAGATGCTACAATTTTAGGGCTTCCTTTCCCATCCTGCTGGCCCGTGCGTCGGGATCCTGAACGGTCAGACGCCAGCAACGGCGGCCTATTGCGCGATCTACCCCCTACCCGCTACCCATGCACAGGGTGATAGCCGTTTGCTGCGCCTACGGGCCGCTCCGTTCGCTACAGGTTGCGCCGAGGGGCAGCGGCACCGGTGAATTTAGCCCGGTTGGCCTCCGCCTGCTTCATCGAACGCTCATACAGGGCATCCAGCTCGGCCGCGCTCACCAGATTGACCACGGTCTCCTGGCGCTCGTCGTACAGGCGCAGAATCTTCATCAGGGTCTCACGGGCCCGTTCCTGGTTGTGCACCATCAGCTCCAGACCTTCCTTGGTGCGCTTCACGCCGGCATACAGTGCCTGAGCGGACGGAGACAGGTTGCGCGTGTCCTTGAACACCTCGCGCTCGATGCCTTCGCCGTAGCACTCCGGGCAGCTCTCGACCGGCTCCTTGCGTGGATCGTAGCCCGTCCCGCCCTCGGGATCGGGTTCGGGCGGTAGGTCAGCGTCGCTGGCGTCAGGGTTGCGCTCCAGGGCCTTGCGCAGGTCCTCCTCCCACTTGCGCTGCCGGTTGCGCCACTCGCCTGGCTTGTACTGATACAGGTGATCCTCCCCGTAGCAGAAGCGGCAGCACTCCCGGCGCATCTCCATGAGTTCGTTCGGGTCAGCGAACGCAACGGCCACCAGCTGCTCTAGCACGCGCGTCTGGAGGTCTTCGCTCTTCTCGAACAGGACCTTGATGCGTAGCGCCATCAGCGCCCGGACCTTAGCGGAATTTAGCAGGCGATGCGCACTCGCACATGCCCCGCCGGTGCTCTGGACGTTGTAGACCGCCATGTAGGCCTTGGTCTGGTTGTAGGTCCGCAGGTACTCATCCACGAACTGGACGTGTTGCGGATCCATGCCAGAGACCAGCTCATCCTCAGCGGACAGCTTGGGATCGAGCACCACGGGAGCAGGCGCCTCCTCCTTGGCCGTAGCCTTGGATCGAGGAGGACGCTTGGGCTTGGCCTTGGGAGCTGGCTTATCCGCCTTGGGCTTGGGAGCCATAGGGAGAACCTTGCAGGAATGAGAGGAACACGACCACGGAGCGCCCTGCTGATCGAGCAATGGGAACCGTAGGCGATGCGGGGTATCGAGCCTTGCCGACTAGGGCAGGTATGTGAGCACCAGGGTATGAGGTGCTACGGGACGAAGCGGAGGGGGCTTTCCGAAAGGGATCGCCCTATAGGGGTGGTATTACCGGTGACGCTTGGACAGGTAGGGATTGGGGAGGCGGTAGACGGCGCGCTCGACCAGGCCGGCCCAGAACAGGGTGGCGGCACTCAGGGACACGGAGAGGCTGTAGGCACCGGCCAGGGCGGCAGTGCAGGCCTCATGACCGGTTACCGCTGTCAGGCCGAAGTAGACCAGGGCGGCGCAAGCATACAGGGCGCGACGGGCCCAGCGCTTCCAGCGTACCGACATGCCGAGGCGGTTGCGCAGCTCGATGACGTCGCCCTCCCGCATGGTCATGCGCATATTGCCGCCGGCGGTGACCTTCACGCCCTTGTAGAGGAAGGCAGTACCCTCCCGTAGCTGGATGTCCACAAGGGTGTGCGGCTGTACGGCCATATCGGCCCGGCGGGTGGTCAGCCAGGCGCGCAGGCGGTTGGGGCGAGGTGGCAGCTTGCGGCTCTCTTCGGCCTCACGGCAACCCAGGCACCAGATCAGGTGGCCACCGATCTCGTCGTAGCGGCACTCGCAGGTCTGGGGGATACGAGGCTCACACGTCATACGTCACCTGGGTGATGGGTGAAACCATGGAAGAAAAACGCATGCTGGACCTCGGTAACGGTTGAATGGGTCCCGGTTACTCCATCCGGGGCGCTCTGGTAGCGGCTTCGAGGGCACGCTGTGCGCAGCAAGCGACTTGCGGTCGCGGCGCCCGATACCCTGGGCGCGTGGTGCAGGTGGCCGGTGCCGTCTCTCCGGCTTGTTGCTCGTCCCGCTATGGGAGCAACCCCAGGCGGCGGGTTTCAGTGCGCATCGGCCTGCGCATTCACCTGCATCGGTAGAACGTCCTGCCAGGGCTCACCAGGAAAAGGTGCGGGCCCTGGCAGGGCGCTCTCCCATGCAGCCCACACTGCCGTGGGTGCAATCGGGGGTCAGGCGGCGGCCCGCGCCTCTTGTGCAAGCGGCTGGCAGAAGTTGCGAGCGACCTGATCCAGGTACTTGGCGCCCACCAGGCCGAGGGTCTCAAAGCCGGCCAGCTCCTCAACGCTGAACTGCACCAAGGAGACGAGATCCACGACGCCGGCCGGATACAGCACCTGGCGATATTCGTAGGGCACCCGCATATCCAGCAGGGAGGGATTACCGAAATCCACCTCCGGGCCATCCGCCAGGCACAGGCCATGAGCACGAAGCAGGTTGTGGATGTGTGCAGCGCCCCGGTAGCGGATACCCGGAATGTCGATGAGCTCTTCCAGGCTGGTGCACTGGAGATCGACGACGGTGAGGATGTTGGCGCGAGCCAGGTCGCTCAGCTGCTTGGTGCAAAGACCCAGGGTGGCCAGGTCGAGCGCGGCGATCAGCGCCCGATCAAGATCGGCGACGACGATGGCGGCGGCCAGGGAGGTGGTGCTAACACTGTCTTGGGTCATGGGTTCACGTCTTTGCGTGGCTGTATGGGGGAGGCACCTGAGCCAGGGGACTCTCCGATACAGCCCGACCGCCGCAGCGGCCAGGCATAGCGCATCAGCGGCGAGCGGCGCGCGGCTTCTTGGGCTTGGTGTCGGGCACCTGGGCCGGATCGGTCTTGGCCACCGCCGGGCCGGCATCGGCCAGCAGGGTGTGGCGCGGCAGGCCCTCGGGGGTGACAGCCATGTGACGGCACTTCACGACGGTCGCCGGGGATCTCTGGCCAGGAAGGTCTGCAACGTCGTAAACCACCAGCACCAGGTGATCACCCACCTCGGGCAGTACGCCGCCCACGAAGGTGTCCGCGATCTTGTCGTTCTCGACAGCGACGCCGTGAGGGATGTACTCGGGCTCGGGCTGGCGACTGAGCCAGGATTGCGCCAGCGCGTGGATGGCAGGCGCCGAGTTCGGGTCTTGCAGCGCGCCATTGAGGGCGTATTGCAGTTGCTGGGGCGTCATGTCTTGCGGCTGATTCATGTCGGTCTCACTGGTCTCGGGTTGCTGCTGCATGGCTGCATGGGTCAGGACGCCGGCGCCGGTCGCGCTGCGTACTCACCGATGCACCCTTGCGGGGTTCGGGCCGGTTGCCACTCCCGGCGATCACCCTCACCAGCGTCGCTGGCCAGGGCATCGGCTTCACCCTGTGCGGCCACTGCCAGCCAGGGAGGTCTTGGGCGAGGCGGTGGAGTTGAACCACCGAGTCGGGATGATGAGTCCCGTCTTGCACCGGCATGCCTCGCAGTGCTCATGCCCTCTTGACGCCCGTTGCCGGGGAGGACTTACGACTGGGTCCCGCCATTGGGCCAGCCCACTCCGTTGGGCGACCCTGCCGAGGAGGTTGCCGGCAGGCGTATCAGCTGTGTGGGATGGTGGCCCTACGCTCTCCACACCCACGTATCCAGGCTATCCCTCCGCGAGGGCCGCCCTGGCACGGTGTTTCCAATCCCTCAGCTCAAGCGAACAAGTCGCCGCTCGGGCTGCGTTCGGCCTGGGCCCGGTCGCGCAGGTCGGCGCGATCGGCGATCAGGTCGATGCTGATTTGCTTAACGTTCTGCGCGGTGGACTGGCGCATCCGGCGATCAAACTCACCGTTGGCCACCTGGAACTCGCGCTCGATGATTTCGCAGTGCTTCAACTCGCCCGCGATACGGGCATCCGCACCGGTGATGACGTCTTCAAGGCCGCGCAGAGCCGCCTCCAGCGTTGCCGAGCCGCGCCACTCCTCCTCGTACTCGGGATTGAGCTGGGCCATGCGGCGATGGGCGTGCTTCACGTCCTTGAGCTTGATGGCGATACGCTGGAGGTCGGAGCGGTCCTGGTTCTGGCCCTGGAGGGCGACACCCACCTGCTGGGCCAGATACTCGTGGTAGCGGCTGGTGGACTCGGCGATGGTGTTGGCCACCAGCCTGACGCGAAAGCTCTGGTTGTTCTCGGCAGCGTCGGCCAGGGGGTCGTCGCTGGTGCCGGACAGGTAGTCCAGAGGTACTGCGAACAGCTCGGCCATGCCGATCATGTCCAGCAGCTTGGGCATGCGCTCACCGCTCTCCCAAAGACTGATCTGGGTAGCGTTTTCGTGTCCCAAGTGATGCGCAACTGCGTCCTGGCTCATGTCCGCCAATTTGCGGGCAGCGTAGATGCGGCAACCTATGATCTGGCGCAGCTTTGCGGCTCTTTCGGCAGCGGTCGGAATGGCCATGGACGACGTCTCTCATGGGGTGAATTTCTGTAGCAAATGATAGAAATATCACACCCTAACCGCAACGCAGTTCACGCTTTCCCTGTGAACTTATTCCCATTGACAGGATCGTTTCTGTCGATCTAGGAAAACCGGATGATTTCGTCCACCTGCTGCTGTAGCCGCTGCTCGTCCAGCTGGTTGCGGTACACGTGCTTGAGGATGGCGTTGATGACGTCGGAGTAGATCGCCTGGGCCTGCTCTTCCTTGCAGTTGGCGTAGCTCAGGCTCGCGGCCTTGAGCCGCACCTTGCCGGTGATGTCATAGGTCGGCTCGTAGTGGCCGGCCATGATGATCAGGTCCTTGCGGAAGCGATCGATGCACGGCACCACCTGGCGGCCTCGGTACTCCATCGCGGCCAGGTTGTTCTCGCACCAGTGGTCATAGGCCACGCGGAACAGCACCATGGTTTTCTGGAGGAACTTGTAGTTGCGGACCTGCTTGACCTCGCAACGCACGCCAGCGCCGACCTTGAGCCTTTGCAGCTGCTCGATGCCCTCCTCGGTGGCCGGCCGTAGCGACCCGTCCATGGTCTTGACGAGGATGATCTCCAAGGCGCGCACTCCAGAGGGTGCGCTACTCCTCGGTGGCGTTGAGCCCCAGGATCTCGTGCACCCGTTGTTTCAGGGCTGGGAAGAGGTGCGGGGCGTCCCGGCGCTCGGCCTGCATGATGCGGCGGCGCTCCAGACGATCCGGCTGGGACATGATGAAAGCGGTCAGGTAGTCCACCCGGAGCGCCTTTCCGATTTCGCAGTAGCGCGCCGACGGCGCATGGCAGCAGCGTGCTGCGCTCATGATGTGAGCGAGGTAAGGCGCGTGGGCCGCTTCCACCGGATCAGTCTCGAGATCGGTCACGCGCGAACTTCCTCGATGTCGTAGCCACCGCCGTCCGCCGCCTTGCGCGGATAGACCAGGTAGAACGCAAATGGGTAGCGCTGCGCGGCCCATTGCATTTTGACCTTGGAGTCCTCCTGGGTGATGGCGCGGGCGCCCTTGGTGTCGTGCATTTCCAGCTGGCCATCGGCGAGCATGACGGCGAAGTCCACCGTGAGGTGGCGATTGTTGGCGAGCTTGAACTTGATCGCCTCGAACGCCCACCAGAGGATCTCCCCCGCCTGCTTTCGCTGATCCAGGTACTGCGCGTAGGCCTCCTCGGTCTTGTTCATCACGCCAGCCGGCAGGCGCCCCTTGGCGAACAGCTTCGCCTTGGGGTCCTTGGCCTTGGCCGACGACGGTTGGCCGGCCGAGGGCGGCGACTGACGGCCCTGGGCCAGGCGCCGCTCGCGGTCGATGACATCCTGGGCCGTCATGCGCATGGTCAGTCGTAGCTCGAGCTGGAGGAGCTGCTGGAGTCGCTGGAGCTGCTCGACCACGAGTCCGAGCCGCTGTAATGGCTATGACTGGAACTGGAGTGGTCGCTATGGCTCGGCGACTCACTACGCACCGGCTCGCAGCGCACCGGCTCGGGATCGGCAAGCCGCTTGCGCGGTTCGTCGTCCAGGGCCGCCAGCTGATTCGCCTGATTGTAGGGCGACAGCGGATTGAGCGGATGCAGTGGGCTGGCCAGCCCCATCGAGTCCGCCGGCGCGCTTTGGCTTTCGAAGCGGACAGTGCCGGCCGGCGCAGACTGCTGGCGTACCTCGGCACGCTTGGCAGCCACCCCCGGCGGCACCTGGCGCGGCTCGGTCAGCGGAGGGGCGCCGGTGGCGCGCGCTACGGTCCGAGCCTTGCGGTTGCTCCACCAGGTGCGCAGGCCCATCAGTGCAGCCCCATGGCGCCAGTGGAGCCAAAGCCGCCCGCGCCACGCTCGGTCGCCGGCAGTTCGACGGGATCGACCTCGCCCAGAGTGGTCGGCAGGTAGCCCTGGAGCACGATCTGCGCGACCCGCTCGCCATGCTGGAGGGTAATCGGCTGATCCCCCAGGTTGATCAGCGCCACCTTGATCTCGCCGGTGTAGTCCTGATCGATCAAGCCGGCGAGCACGTCCAACCCATGGCGGGTAGCCAGACCAGAACGCGGCCAGATGAAACCGGCGACGCCCAGAGGGAAGTGGATGGCGAAGCCAGTCGGCACCAGGGTGCGCTGGCCAGGCATGAGGGTGTGCTCACCGACCGCCGATAGGTCCAGACCGGCCGCGCCAGGGGTAGCATGCGACGGGCGCGGCAGGTTGTGCTCGCCGATGCGGACACAGGAGACGAGGTGACGGGTAGGCATGTCGATCATGCTGGCTTGACCTTGCGTGTGGCCCGGCTGGGCTGGAGGGTATAGGTCTGCCCTTGGTCGAGATCCCATGGGGTCTCGCTCTGGCAGTCCACACAGATTTTCAGGCGCAAGCTGGGCAGCTGAACCATGCACTTTCCGAAACAGCGCGGACAGACCTTGGTGGTCGGCAGGTCCGCGCCGGCAGGCGCGGCGGTCCGGTGACGCGCCTGGCGCCACCGATTGGATTTGGGCTTGCTCCAGACCCAGGCCAGCGCGACGCTCACGGCGAGCAGGATGATCTGTTTCATTCGCACAGTCCGTAGGCAGAGCTGCATGCCTTCCCATCGTCGGCGGCGGCCAGCAGGTCGAACTGGCGGCCCCCGCGCGCAGTCATCGACCACTCCACCATGCGCTCGATGCCATGCGTCTCATGAGCGATCAGGTCACTGGACAGTACCGTCGGGTCACCCACAGCCGGGAAGAACGTCGAGTTACCGCGCTTGCAGGCGATCGATACTGACCGCTCCCAGCGAGCCACCCGCTCGATCACTTCGGGGAAACGCCGGCTGATGTTGCTCAGCTCTTCCTTGCGAGTGTTAACGCACGGCATACAGCCCACGCGACCCATCCCCTCCTCGTACAGCGGGTTCCATTTGATGCCGTGCCGGCGGTGCATGTCGAACACGTCCGCAGCCGACCAGTGCAGCAGCGGCCGATAGTTGAACAGGCCGTTGCCGACTTCATCCTGGATTGGAAGCAGGCTTCGAGCGCGGGACTCATCGGCACGAACGCCTTGCCAGCTGTAGACGTCGGCGGTGGTGTGCAGCGCCAGCAGAGGCTCGAATACCTGCCGCTGCATGGGGAAGACCTTGAGCTCCTGAGTGCAGAACCTGGTCTTGGTCCCAGGGAATCGGCCGCGCCACAGGCAGAGGTCCAGGAACGGGATACCCGTGGGTTGCAGCATGGCAATCGCGGCGGCACATACCTCATCGGCCTCGCCGGCCGTCAGCGGCCGCACGGCGCGTCGCGCCGGCATCCAGCTCCAGCACATGAAATCGTGGGGACCATAGACATGCACTGGTGAGCGGGTAGGCATCGGCACCGCTGGAGGGAAGTCGCTTTCGCTGTCGCAGCCCTCCAAGTCATTGCGATACCAATGGCCAGGCACCTCGGGTACGCCCGCCATCAACTCGGCCGGCCAGCGCTTGGCGATGTACTCGCGCTTGTGCGCCATCTGGCTGGTGAAGTCCGCGCGGATCCGCCGGATTTCGAGCCCCAGCGTGGTCTGGAGGTAGTCCACGTAGGCGTAGGTTACCGGGTGCTCATGCCCGGTATCGCAGAACACCGCCATGAGGTTGGGCACGTCCAGCTCTCGCGCCAGCAGGAACAGCGCGGTGCTGTCCTTGCCACCGCTGATGCTGAGCACGTTGGTGTCGGCGGCATCGAGGCCGGTGATGCGGCAGGTAGCGGCCACCAGGTCGTGGATACGGCCGGCCAGCGGGGTCATCATCATCGTCATGCCGCAATCTCCAATCCAGTAAGCTCCAATACCCGCGCCGGCACGTCGTGCCCCAGGCGCAGCAGTTCCTCGGCGATGCCCTTGAGCACCTGCTCCTGGGCGCCGTAGTGCGCCTCCCACCGCCGCTTGTGCGGGTGCACCGCCAGCGCGGCGCCGTTGTCCTGGTGATGGGGCTCGCACAGCGGCAGCACCAGCCAGTGGGCGTCGGGCTTGGTGCGGCCGTCGATGTGATGGATCGAGACGTAGCTGTTGAAACCATGGCCATCGGCTGCGCAGCACACGCAACCGATCACCTGGGCAAGCAAATCGTGCCAGCGCTTCTGCACCGGACTCGGGGTGGTTCCAAACATGACCGGACTCCAGCGCCCCAGGCGGGGCGCTCTCGGTAAGGGGTTAGCCGCTGAGCTGCTGCCGCTTGGCCGCGAGGAGCCGCAGCTCCGCCTCGGCGACCTGGCGCTGGCGCGCCTCCTCGAACTCGCGCTCACGCTGCTGGAGCGATCGCGCGTCCTCGACCTTCGGTGCAATTCGCTTGCGCCCGCCCAGGGTGCTGAGCATGTCGCTGATCATGGCCTTCTGGGCCTCCGGTGCGATGGTGCGCTTTCCCGCGCCCTTGGCTTCCGGCGCCGGCAGGTAGGCGGCCGGCTTCTCGGGATCGTAGGGCGGCGGCACGGGCAGGCCTTCCTTGCGGGCCTTCTCCAGCGCGCTGGTAAAGCGCGAGCGGATGTCCCGCCAGGACAGCTCCTCCAGGTCCTTACCCATGGCCACGGCCGCGTGATACACCGCAGGCTCTGTCCATCGCGCCTGGCTCACCAGCTCGCCGTCGATACGGGCCGGCCGGCGGTGCTTCGGGATCTCGCGCACGGCCTCGTGGAACGCATCCTCGGGATCCAGGCGCGGCCGGCAGGCGGCGATGAAGTCTTCCACCGTCACCCGCCCGAACTGCATGTCCCGACGGCTGATCACCTCGCCCAGCCTGGCCAGGCCGATCTGGACCTCATCCGGCCGCAGTTGGACGACCACGAAGCGCATCGCCCAGGCCTGGCGCCAGTGCTCCAGGGAGTCTTCGCTGGTGAAGTGACGCGACCAGGCACCCGGCATCAGGCCATTGAGGCGTGCCCACAGGATCTGCATCAGCGACAGGCCGTCCAGGGCGGGCTCGCTGGGGCAGGGCCGTGACTCAGTCCAAACGTTCGGCTTGGCCTTCGATGACATCGCGATTGCGGTCATGGGTGCGCTCCTCTCGGGTGGATTGGGTGCCTCGGGCGTTGGCCAGCGTCGGATCGAACCGCTCCTCGCGGAGATCCTGGCGAGTATTGGCCGTGGGGTCTTCGTAGATCCGCAGGAATCGCTCGGTCTTCTCGGCCTCGCGGAAGATCAGCGACAGGTCGTTGTACTTCACCTTGCCCTTGATCGGCCGGCCTTGGTCGTCACGACCCATGTGGAAGTGCGAGCGTGAACACCCGGTGATGGCGTTCAGGGTCGTGTCCAGCCCGTAGGTTCTCAAGGCGCGGTTCAGGATGGCGCGGCGTTTGGCGTCGAGCAGCGAACGGGGGGATGCCATCGAGTTCTGCCAGTGAACGAATACCCGCTCCACGAGGCGCTCACGGTCAGCAGCGGTCAGCGCAGCAAACACATCGGCCGTCACCAGGCGTCCGTCGCCAGACGGACAAGTATCTGTCTCTACTGGATTATTGTTGTTTGTATTATTCCCTTGCGTGTTTTCCGAAGGGGGGTATTCGGATTCCCGAACACACCCCTTCGGAATCTCGAAGGGGTCAGAGCCCGTGTTCGAATTATCGAAGGGGGGCAAGTCTGGGCCCCGCGTCACAGAAACCGGCGCGCCCAGTGGACGGGTCAGACGGATGATCCGGGTCTGTACCTGCTTGGTCCCCGCCTTGTATTTCAGCTCCACCGAGATCAGGCGCTTCTGCTCCAGGCCGCTGATGATCTCCGATACCCGCGACTTGGACAGGTTGAAGAACTCAGCGAAGTAGGCGTTCTTGGCGTAGCACCCGCGCTCGACGTCATCCAGGCTGTCGATCTCCGTCAGCATCACCTTCTCGACGATGGACAAGTCCCGATCCAGCCACACCTCGGCGGGGATCCAGACGCCCTTGAATTTGCGTTTTGGCTCGAAACACGTCACGCGGTCACCTCGAAAACAGTTGCAGCCGGTGCCCGACGACGGGAGCCAAAGCCGATAGAGCGGTGGAGTGACAGGGCGCCAGAGGCACTGCGGCGGCCTGTTCGCAGGTGCTGAAATTCACGCTGCGTGTTTTCTATCGACTGAGATTCGGATTCTTTAGCGGGTTTCGTGCAGCAGAACACAGACACAGATAGACCGTTCCTTGGAATATAGCGGGTTTTGTGCGCATTCTCCCCGTCTGAATTGCCGTTGACCAGTGCCGCCCGTGCCATTCGTTTGACCGGTACACCGTCAATTTTCTGTATCAATTGCGGGACAATGACGCCCGCACCTGCTGTAAAACCGTCGCCAGTCGTGCCGAATCGTCCAGCTTTTTCAGGCTGAACGATCCCGCACAGCCTTACGGCCGTGTTCGAAAATTTCATGCGCTTTCCCCAGGCATGAGTGTTATGTCGTGCCGGCCTCGCGACCAGCTTGTTCCCCAGGTGAGAGAGGATGGAAGGGCCCCATGCCTGGGGAGACGGGCCTTTTCAGCGGGGCAGCTACTCCTCGCCTATCCATCCCTTTGCCACTATGCGCTAGCGGCCAGCGTGTTGCACTCGGAGCGAACCAGCTCATAGCGCACGTAGGCTTTGCCCGGTACGCGGTGGTTGATGATCGTTCCGAGCTTGTCCTGGTCCAGGTCATGCCGGATGTCTCGAATACGGGCGCTTATGGCCGAATCCGAGTCCGTTTGCACGAACCGTTCCAGGATCTTCTCGCGGATCTGGAACAGCGCCAGCGGCGCGTCCGCGTCCTCAAGAACCCTTTTTACCCTTTGATATTGACTGAGCATCCGTTGGTAACCCGTCCCGCAGCTCCTGGAGTAACTCCAGTTTCGCCTGCGCCTTGATGGCGTCTTGGGCCAGGTTTCCCATTCGGAAGTACAGCGCCGACATCACGTAGTCCCACTTGATCGCATGGGAAGGGTCTTCCTCCCACACAAGCTCCCTCATATCGAGGGTGCCGCCAGACTCCTTGTCCAGATTGATGGCCAGCCAGACCGCGATATTGCGATCACCCGAGGCAACTTGCCGCAGGTGGCCCAGCGTGGTCCCGCAGCGCTTGGCGAACTCCTCACGCTGCTCCGGCGAACGGAGGTTGCGCTTGATGAACAGCCGTAACGCCACCAGGCCGGGCCTGGATTTGCGCTCCTCCTTCGCCGAATCCACGGCCCGCTTTCCCTTGGGCTTCTGGTCTAACTCCTTGCCCTGATCTTCGCCGGCCGCTCCGACGTCCTTTCCGCTCAGCCCGTTATCGGCATTCGCGTTCATACGACTCTCCATGGGCTTCACCCAAATAATGTAGCAAACGATACAAGTCGTGCCAATCACTTGCGGCATGACTTTCCCAAAAGGGACGACTTGCTCTAATCCTTTAAAGCCGCGCAGTGACATTGGTTTCCCTGACTAGATCCGTCTGCGCTTCGTCGTGTTTTTTGCATCACCTGCTGAAATATCGCTTGCGCAATTGACTAGCAGACGCTAGATTTTTTGAGCAGATGCTACAAACACAATCGGAGGCTACCATGACCACGCAGATAACTGCCTGGCAGCAGCAAAACCCCAATTTGGCCGAGCGCGGCATTACAGAAGCCGCGTGGTCCACTATTCGTAATAGCTTGTTCCCCGGCGCTTCGGATGCCAGCGCTCTGATGGCGTGGGATTACTGCAAGGCACGTGGGCTCGACATCATGCTCAAGCCCGTGCATCTGGTTGAGATGAGCGTCAAGGTCGTCACGCCACCGCCGGCCAATCGCCCGAACGACAAACCCAAGACCTCGTATGTAAAGCGCGATGTAGTGCTGCCTGGTATCGGCCTGTATCGGGTGCAGGCCAGCCGCTCTGGCTCCTATGCCGGCATCGACCGGCCAATTTATGGGGAAATGCAAGAGCGGACCTTAACGGTCACTTATGAGGACGAGCAGCGGTTCCAGCAGAGCCGCACCGTCAACTACTCTTTTCCCGAATATTGCGAAATTACCGTCTACAAGATGATCGACGGCCAGCGCTGCGCCTTTACCGCGCTGGAATACTGGGAAGAGAACTACGCGACCAAGGGCTACCAGTCCGAAGAGCCCAACGACATGTGGCGCCGGCGCAGTCGTGGACAGCTCGCCAAGTGCACCGAAGCCCAGGCGCTGCGTAAAGCCTGGCCGGAGCTGCTGGGCAGTGAACCGACATTCGAGGAGCTGGAGGGCAAGGACTGGGTCGTCAACGCCCGTGACATCACCCCCCAAGGCGGCATCGATCCCGAGTCGGAAGGGCCGCAGCCCCTGCGTGAAGCCGCACCTATCGACGGGGACTTTCAGGCCGCCGACGAAACCCCGCAGCAGGAGCCGCAAAAGCCTGGCGGCAAGAGCAAGGCCGGCAACCAGGCCAAGGCAGCCGCCGCTCCGGTCGCCGATGACGGCCCCCGCATCACCGAGCGCCAGGTGCGCCTGCTACGCAAGCGCCTGGAGAGCACCAACATCGCCGAGGCCGATCTGCTGGCCCGCTTCAACGCCCAGCAGTTGGAGGATCTCGCCGGCTCCTTGATCAATGACCTGATGGCCTTCGCCGAAGGCAAGGCCAAGGCCGCTGCATGAGCCAGGTCCTGACCTTTGACGAAGCCAGCCACAGCTACCGGCTCGACGGCGAGCTGATTCCGGGCGTCACCTCGGTTCTGGCCCCGCTGTCGAGCTACGGCGACGTGCCCACGGAAATTCTCGAGGCTGCTGCCCGGCGCGGCACCCACGTGCACCGCGCCGTGGAGCTGATCGCCCAGGACCGCCTGGACTGGAGCACGGTGGACGAGGACCACTACGGCTACCTGGAGGCCTTCATGACCTTCTGCGACCGGATGAAGCCCGAGTTCATCGCCAACGAGAAGCGGACCTTTCACCCGGTGCTCAAGTACGCCGGCACCTTGGACATGGAGCTGGTCCTGCATGGGAAACCCAAGGCCAAGCTCGCGGTGCTGGACGTGAAAAGCTGCGTCACCGTCATGCCGACCACGGGCCCTCAGACCGCCGCCTACCTGGCAGCCGAGAACGCCCACCGGCCGGTCAAGCGCGACCACATCGTAGAGCGCTACGGCCTGCGCCTGGGCAAGGACGGCACGTTCGACCTGATTCCCTACACCGCTGCTAGCGACTTGCACGACTTCAACGCCTGCCTGCGCCTGTACCGGTTCCAGCAACTCCACCACAAGTTCTACAAGCAACTCGCCGCCTGAGCGAGACCATCAAGGAGAGTCACCATGCAAGAAGTCATGAACCTGAACGTCGAGACCGCCACCCCCGTCAGCGCCACCGAGGCCCTGGGCCTGGCCGCCGGTGCCGGCGTCTTCCCCATCATCATCCAGGCCGATCTGCTGCCGGAAACCGTCGCCCTGCTCCAGCGGGTGGCCATCGAGTCCCAGACCGCCAGCCAGCTGGTCATCCAGACGGCAGGTGACCTGCAAATCGCCGGCGACCAGCTCCAGCGCATCAAGGGCATGACCAAGTCGATCAACGAGCAGCGGCTGCAAGTCACCAAGCCGTTCGACGACGCGAAAAAGAAGGTCATGGACTACGTCGCCGCCCCGCTGGCCGCGCTGGCTGAGGTAGAGACCAGCCTCAAGAACGCCATCCTCGAATGCCAGACCCGCCTGGACAACGAGCGCCGCGAGGAAGAGGCCCGCCAGCAGGAGAAGGCCCGCAAGGAGCAGGAAGCCCTGGAGCGCAAGGCCGAGAAGGCCGAGGAGTCCGGCAAGGTCGAGCGCGCCGAGGCCCTGCGCGAGCAAGCCGCCACGGTAGTGGCTGCCCCCGCCCCTGTCGCCTCTACCAAGGTCGCGGGCGTTTCCACCCGCTGGACCTTCGGCGCCGAAGTCATCGACCTGAAAGAGCTGGTGCTGTCGGTGGCCTGCGGTCTGCTGGCCGACGAGGCCGACGGCGACGCCAACAAGCTGATGGCCCTGGTGAACAAGCGCGCACGCAATGCCGCCCCGCTCCAGGCGATCACCGCCGACACCAAGTTCATCGACAAGCAGGCCAAGGCCTTCAAGGAAGCCTTCGCCATGCCCGGCGTCAAGCTGACCAAGACCCCCAGCGTCGCCTCCCGCGCCAAATAGTCCATCCGCTCACCCTGCCCCGGTTCGCCGGGGCCTCTTTAGAGATCCAGCCCCATGGCACGTGGAATCAACAAGGTCATCCTCGTCGGCAACCTGGGCGGAGACCCCGAACTCCGCTACATGCCCAACGAGACGCCCGTTACCAACATCACCCTGGCTACCAGCGAGTCCTGGAAGGACAAGCAGACCGGTCAGCAGCAGGAACGCACCGAGTGGCACCGCGTGGTCTTCATCGGTCCGCTGGCCGAGATCGTGAGCCAGTACGCCACCAAAGGCAGCCAGCTCTATGTCGAGGGCAAGCTGCGCACTCGCAAATGGCAGGGCCAGGATGGCCAGGACCGCTACACCACCGAGGTGGTCGTGGACCGTGACGGCAACATGCAGCTGCTCGGCGGCCGGCCAGGCGATGGCCAGCAGCAGAGTTACCAGAACGCGCCGCGCCAGCAGCAGGGCAACCCGAACGGCCGGCCCCAGCAGAACGCCCGTCCGCAGAACCACGCCGGCAACCGCCAGCCGTCTCGTCCTCAGCAGCAGCCCCAGCAGCAACAGGGCGGCCACGACCACTACGACGACGACATCCCGTTCATGCGCCTGCAAAACGAACTGATCATCTGCTGACGGACACCGAACCCCGATGAGCACGCATTCCATCGAGCACTTCGCCAACGCCCCCCACACCATCGCCGGCCGCGACGCTGCCCGCGAACTGCTGGCCAACCTGACCGAGAATTTCGAGGCCGCACATGGCCCGGTCGCCGAGGCTGATTCCAGCGAGTACGTCCCCCACCCCGCCCGCCGCGAGCCCATTGGCCGCCCGGTGCGCCGGCGCCACCGCAGCCGCCTGCGCCTGGCAGCCGATGAGCTGTTCGCCGTGGTGCCCGAGCACGAACTGGCCCGCATCCTGGGCTACAAGAACGGCGCCTGCGCCTGGGTCAACTGGGTCCCCGAGCCGCAAGAGGACTTCTGCCGCGAGCTGATGAAGCACTGGCGCCTGCTACGCGATGCCCGCGAGTACCTGCGCCGTGGCAAGACGCCTGAGCAGGCCGCCGCCGAAATGCAGGTGGAGACCGATCTGCTGGGCGCCCTGATCTCCACCTACAAGATGGGGGCCTGAGCATGTGTTGGTTCAATAGCCTCCGCCTGTACCGCCTGACCCAGCCGGTCGAGTTCGAGCCCGACGCCCTGGAGGCAGCGCTGGCCAGCAAGCCCGCCCGCCCGTGCGGATCCCAGGAGCTGTCCACCTACGGTTTCATCCCGCCGCTCGGCAAGCATGGCGTCGCCCTGGTGCACGCCGTTGCCGGCAACCTGCTGGTGGCCTGCCGCCGTGAGGAGCGCAAGCTCAATTCCGGCGCCATCAAGGACGCGCTCCAGGACAAGGTGGACGCCATCGAGAAGGAGCAGCTGCGCAAGGTCTACAAGAAGGAGAAGGAGCAGCTCAAGGACGAGATCGTCATGGCCATGCTCCCGCACACCCCGCCCACGCGCAAAACCACCTACGCGGCCATCCTGCCCGCCCTCGGCATGATTGCCGTGAACGCCAGCAGCCCGCGCGCCGCCGAGGACCTGCTATCGACCCTGCGCGACGCCCTGGGCTCGCTGCCGGTGCGGCCGGTAGGCGTGAAACAAGCGCCGATGGCCACCTTCACCGACTGGGTCAAGGCGGGCGATGCCACCCACGGCCTGCTGCTGCTCGATGAGTGCGAGCTGCGCGACATCAGCGAAGGCGGCGGCATCGTGCGGTGCAAGAATCAGGACCTCACCGCCGAGGAGATCCAGAACCACCTGGAGGCCGGCAAGCTGGTGACGCGGCTGATGCTGGCCTGGGAGGACAAACTGGCCTTCCACCTGGCGGACGACCTGGCCATCACCCGACTCAAGTTCGAGGACCTGCTCCAGGAGCAGGCCGAGCAGGACGGCGGCGACGAGGCGGCCGGCCAGTTCGATGCGAGTTTCGCCCTCATGTGCCTGACCTTCGAGCAGTTCGTGCCGCAGCTGATCGAGGCCCTGGGCGGCGAGGAGATCCCTCAAGGCCTGGGCGATGACCCAGCGGCCCCGCCGGCCCAACGCGAGGCGCGCGTGGTACGCGCCGAGGTTCAGCTGGATGCGTTCAATGCCAACGCCTCCCAGCAAGCCGCCAGGGAAGAGCTGGCCACCGTCGCCGGTCTGGGCGAGCAGGATGCCCTTCTGGGTGAGGCGATCGCCTTCGTGCGCGAGAGTCGGCGCGCCAGCATCAGTGCGATCCAGCGCAAGCTCAAGATCGGCTACAACCGGGCGGCGGCGATGATCGAGGCGCTGGAACAGATGGGCATCGTCACGCCGATGAGTTCCAACGGCACCCGTGAGGTGATCGGCTGATGCTGTCCTACGGGTCCGTCTGTAGCGGCATCGAAGCCGCCACCGTTGCATGGGAACCGCTCGGCATGCGTGCCGCCTGGTACGCCGAGATCGAGGCCTTCCCCTGTGCTGTTCTCGCCCACCACTACCCCCAGACCCCGAATCTCGGGGACATGACCACCATCGCCCGCCAGGTACTGGCCGGCCTGGTGGACGCGCCAGACGTCCTCGTCGGCGGCACTCCCTGCCAGGCATTCAGCCTGGCAGGCATGCGCCAGGGACTTGAAGACCCGCGCGGCGCCCTGACCATCAGATATGTGGAGCTCCTCGATGCAATTGACCATGTTCGAACCCAACGCGGGGACCCCGAGTGCGCTGGAGTCTGGGAAAACGTCCCAGGTGTCCTCTCCGACAAAGGCAATGCGTTCGGCTGCTTCCTCGCAGCCATGGTGGGCGAACCCGAAGAACTCCAGCCGCCAGGGGGAAAATGGAAGGACGCTGGTTGTGTGTATGGACCCCGCCGAGCAGTCGCATGGCGGGTTCTGGATGCCCAATATTTCGGCCTGGCCCAACGACGCCGCCGTGTGTTCCTTGTGGCAAGTGCTCGAAAAGACTTCGATCCCGCATCGGTACTTTTTGAGCGCGAAGGCCTGCGCCGGGATTCTCCGCCGCGCCGTGGCGCGGAACAGGACCTTGCCGGCGCCCTTACTTCGAGCCTTGCAAAGCGGGGCGGAAAGCCGGACTGCGGAAGCACACCAGGACACCTGATCGCCGGCACGCTCCAGGCGGGCGGCAAGACTGCCGGTTCGGCTACTTTGCAGGACGCAGAGTCGGGCCTCCTGCTGGCATTTGGTGGCGGCGCAAACTGTAACGCCACCGAGGTCAGCACTGCCCTGCAAGCGCATCCTGGTGGTGTGCGCATGGAGGGGGAGACAGACACCTTCGTCGTCCACGGCACTCAGGACCCGGATGTCAGCGTAGGCGTCACTCACCCCATGGGCCGCAACCAGGGCCAGGAGAACGTCGTACTGGCGTTCAGCTGCAAGGATCATGGTGCCGATGTGGGTCCGTTGGCGCCGACACTGCGCGCAATGGGGCACGGCGAGAGTCACGCCAATGCAGGCGGCCAAGTTGCGGTCTGCATCAGCGAGACGCCCAGCGCGGCGGCCTTTGCAGAGAACTCCAGGGCCGAGCTTCGTTACGAGGCAGGCGATGGGAGCATCACCGGCTCAATGTGCAGCGGCGGCGGCAAGCCAGGCCAGTCCTACCCCGTCGCACAGGTCGGCTCATCGGTGCGCCGCCTGATGCCCCACGAATGCGAACGCCTCCAGGGCTTCCCTGATGACTACACCCTGATCCCCTGGCGCAGCAGACCAGCCGAGGAATGCCCGGACGGTCCCCGCTACAAGGCCATCGGCAATAGCAAGGCCGTGCCTGTGGTGCGCTGGATCGGTCGGCGGCTCCTGGCGCAGCTCGGCAGGGGGACCCTCCATTGATCAGCCTCAAGGTCTCTCCTGACCTTGCCCAGGCGCTGCGGGGCGGCCGCAAGACCGTTCACCGGCTGCCGGCGGCCGAGGCCCAGGCGCTCGGGGCTGGCGGCCTCGTCGGGCAGCGTCTCCAGCTGGTCGAGGCTCTCCCTTTCGGCAAGACGGCCGCGATCGGCATTGCCAGCATCAGCAGCGTCCAGGACGTGCACCTGGAGGACATGGACGATTCGGAAATAGCGGCCGAGGGCTTCGCCAGCTGGGCGCTATTTTCGCATCACTGGGATGACCGATACGGCCGCAAAGGCCTACCGGCGATCCTCAACCCGCCCTGTGTCCGCCTCGCGTTCGTCCTGGAGCCCACCCCGTGAACATCATGCTCGTCTGCACCCTCCTCTCCCTTGGCCTCGGCGCCCTCTGCTGGCAGGCCTATCGCTTGCCCGCCACGATGGAGACCCGCGTGGCCATGCTGGGATTTGCGGCGGTAGCGAGCATCCTGCTGCTGGCCGGCCAGTTCTTGTGGGCGCCGGCGGATCGCTGGGCGGCGGAAAGTCGTTTCGCCGTGCGCCAGCTGGAGATCCAGGCAGAAGCCGCCAGCGCTCGCGCCATGGTCGAGGCACTGGGCGGCACCGCCGCCTACATCGAGTACCTGCGCGCCAAGGAGGGCCGGCCGTGATCAAGCCCACCTTCAACAACGGCGACCCGTATCTGCCAACAATCTCCGCCGAGACGAAGATCAGTCGAGATGAGGCAGTCCTCCAGGGACGCCCGGTTTACTTCGCCCTGGGCTCGTGCGCGGCTGATCGCGCGCACATCTGGCGCTACACCAGCACCCGCTACTGCGTGATCTGCCATCGGCGCACGAATGCCCGGCGGCAAGATCGCGTAGACGAAGCCGGAGCGAAAGCGCGCGGGATCAATCCTGAGATCCGCCGGCGCATCGAGGCGCGGCGCGACCTACAGATAATGGTTGACGATACTTACAATCTGTAGTTGTCACCCGCTTCGGATGTCAGTAATCTGCAATCCATTACCGCAATTTCTTGCAGGCCCCTCCATGCCGACGCTTCTCGTCCCCCAAGACGTCGCCCACGAGTTCGATCGTTACGACCTCGACGCGAGCAACGGCCTGCTCTATGCCGCTCTGAATGCTGCGCCGCATCCTACCGATCTTGCTCCATTGCTGGCCCACGAAGTGCCTGCCGGGTATCGCCTGGTGCGTATCGACAACCGTCTGGAGCCCGTGGCTCATGAGCGGTTCGAGGTGGCGCTGCTGTGCGACACCACCCATCGCGTTGCCTACTATAACCAGGTGATTGTGACGGGCTATCAGGATCTGAACCATCGGCCGGCCACCCAAGTCCTCGTCTGGCGTTCAACCGCTTTCCAGCATGAGGCGGTCCTGCACCAGCTCGCTCGCGCGGTATTCTTCGACTACCTGCTGGAGAACTACGACGTTCTGGTCAGTGACAACCAGCAGACCTACGAGGGTCAGAGGTTCTGGCTGACGCAGATGTCGCGCGCCCTGGGGCTGCAACTGTTCGTCTACCACTACCATCTGATTTCCACTGAGCTGGTGCAGCTGCGGCAGGAAACAGACATTCAGGCCCTGCGCGCAGTGGCCTGGGGTGGCGAGCAGGATCACGCCCACCACTTGGTGATCATTTCTAAGCTGGAGCTGCCCGCGCAGCTCAACGTCGAAGCGGCATAGCGGCTACCAGAGCCGCTCTGCCAAATCACTCCCTCGGAGCGAGAGATAACGCCGCAGCGTGTTCACGTTGCGGTGCCCCGTTATCCGCGCGATCACCATCATGTCCATGTTCGTCCGCTCGAAGTAGCGGCAAGTCGCTTCGTGCCGGCAGTCATGGAAATGGAAGTCGCTGCACTCGGCGGCATCGAATATTCGCGCGAACTGGCGCGAGAGCAGCGCCGACACTCGTTTCAGTTCCTTGGCCGCACGCGCCCCTGACCACCACGGAAACAGCGGATCGTCGCCCTCCCCCGCGTGGCGCTCGATGCAGCCCTGGAGTACGCGCACCGCGACCGTCGATAGCGGCACCTGGCGGGTGTCCCCGTTCTTGGTTCGGTCCAGGTAGACGGTACGCCTGGCCAGGCTCACCTGATCCGGCGTGAGTGTGTAGATCTCGCGCAGTCGCATAGCGGTTTCCAGCGCCAGGTCGAACACGGCAAGGAGATCCTCCCGATGCTCCAGGCGCAGGGGGCGCTGGCGGCCGGTCGGCGTCTCACGGTCCAGAATCTCGCGCACAGCCTGTTCCTCCTCGCCGGCCAGGCGCCGGTCACGGACGCCCTCCTCTATCGGCGGCAGGTTTCGCTGAGCCAGCGCCTGGCGATCGGCGTCGTTGTAGGTGGCATAGCGCCTGGGCAGCTCCCGAACCGGATTGGCTGCTAGCCGCTTGCGGCGAACAGCCCAGTCCATCGCCCGGCCCAGGGCCCCAACGTAGTGCCGGATGGTCACCGGTGCCAAGCCGCGCTCGCGTTTCATCACCAGGATCCAGCCATCGAGCCACCCATGGTCCAGCTCGGTGATGGTTCGCCGGCCGTGCTGGCGCGCAATGGCCGCCAGCAGCGGCGGGTCAGATTCCGATACCGCCACCGCCTCCTGGTACTCCTCGATGAGGCGAGACAGGGTCAGCGGTGGTGTCAGGCGATCACGCAGGATCGGATGGATCACGCCGTCAGCCAGGCCTGCCTCAATGGCAGCGACTACAGCGTCACCCTCCTCCTCAGTCGCGAAGCTCAGCGACACGGGCCGCTCCAGCAGCCCCTTGCGGCGCACGACGTATTCCCAAGACCGGCCGCGCAGGCGCTTGGTTGCCATCTGCTACTCCATGAAACAAGACAGGTGAAGAATGACCCATGACGTCATGCAGGTGATGTCATGGGTATTACGTCATACAAATGACGTCACTGCTTCGGCTTGCCGTAGCCCGCTGCGCGCAGCGCATCCTCAATGATGTGGCTCACAGCCTTGTGGCCGTCTGTCTTGTTGCGCTTGTTCTGGTAGATCTCGTCGTTCAGCTGCTGGAGCATCTGCGACGGCAAGGTGATGGTGATCCGGTCGCGCCCTTCGGGTTCTTCCGGCGCTGGGTTGTCCTGTCCGTACTCACGATTGGCCAATGTCTTGGCCAGTGCCTGGGAGATCGCGGGATCCGGCGGGAGGCGATCCTCGGCGGGTAGTTCCTGGGGCTGGGAGTTGTTGGGCTTACGCATCGCCGAATACCTCCGCATACAGGGCTTCGACCTCGGCACGTGCCTTGTCGTCGTTCGCCTCCAGCACGCCCTTGCCCTGGGCGGCGCTATCCCGGTAGACCTGGCGGTAGCAGGCGATGGCCGCCAAATACTCGAGTTCGGGCAGCTCCTTGATGAAGCTGACGAAGTCCTCGCGCTCGCGCTTGGATAGATGAGGGTGGGTGCTGGCCATCGATTGGTAGCAGCGGACGCGCAGGCGCTTGTTGTGCAGGCGAGCAGCACGTGCCTGGGCCGACAGCTCTTTCATGGTGTCCATGTCGAACTGGCTGGACTGATGCGGCGCTATCACCTGGTCGGCCACGAGCATGCCCGTTACGAGCTCTTCGCTGTTCCGGCCGGCCACGTCCACCAGCACGTGCTGGTACTTCTTAGCCATGTCGAACAGCGCCATAGCGATGTCGCCGCGCGCCTCCACCATCGGGATGCGCGGCTCGATCTTTTCCTCGTTGCGGTACTGGATGAAGTCGGGCAACGACTTCTGCTTGTCCGCGTTCACCACGATGAAGTCGAGCCCCAGATGGGCCATCTTCACTGCCATTTGTATGCAGGTGGTGGTCTTGGTGGCGCCGCCTTTGTTGCAGCCAACGATCGTTATCTGTCCCATGACTTCCTATCCATGACGTACTACATGTGACGCAGGACAGATGACGTATGACAGATGAAGTCCTACGCTCGGCCCCGCGAGATGTATTAAGCATGAAGCATTACCCATGACGTCATCAATCATGTGCATGACGTCATACAGACGACAGTGATCCAGTTCGCGCTGGCCACTCGCCCGGAGCCCGAGCGAGTGGCTACCCTTTCGGACACTCAACGCTGGACCATGACCGAGACCTGCACCGATGATTGGGAGGGAGGCATAGGCGCCGGGGTTGGTTGCAGAGCCGCCAGGATCAGCAGGGCGATGATTTCAGGAATGTGTTTGCGCATCGGGGGCATCCAGTGGGTGAGTTCGCCGCCAATCGTGTTGTCACGACTCCAACGCTTCCACTTGGGGTTCTGCACGAAGGGGGTCACGACCATCTGAGGTGTCAAGGCTCGCTGGTCAAGAAGCCTAGGCCAATGCCCTGCCGTCTCCCGGCAGGGCATTGGCCTCTCCCGCAGTCCAAGATAGGCATCATCCAGTGCGCAGCAGAGCAGCAAGCCCAAATAGCCGCCGGTTCCGCCGGCCAGGAGTCTTGAAACATGGAAGAGTCGATTTTCGTGATCCACCGCGCCACGATCCTGCGGCAAGAACGCCTACAGGCCCTCGTGCTGCACCTCTACAACTCCAGTGAATGGGATTTCAACTTGGGCGACCAGTTGACCCAGTTGGACGCCGAGAACTTGGAGATCGCTATTGCGATGATGCGGTCCTATCACCAGCATGGCGAGAACGACCCAGATTTCTTGGACCTTGGCCGGAAGCTGGCTGACTACCGAATTGAACGTAGGCGCCAGTTCGACGCCGAGCTTGCCGCGCTGGACGAAGAGGCTCGACGCGACGCCCAGGAATAGAACAGCCCGACGAGGGCACCCCGCCGGCGCCGCCGGCCTTGACGCGAGGTGACATCATGAAAACCTGCACTGTGTACGGCGATATGCAAGCCGATCGAGCTTCCGAGCAATACCCGACGGTGAACCTCTGCGACGAATGCCACGCGCAAGAATTGGCAGCAGAGAAAGCCAACGGCGAATCAAACCTAGTGAGTACCGACTCGACCTATGACCCGGATCTAGGCGAATGCTCCAGCTGCGGCAAGACCGAGGAAGAGGAAAAGCTTGAGGTCTTCTGACCTAGGCGCTCTGGATCAACTCCATGTCCGGGCCCTAGCCCGGCTGGAGCCTCCCACAACAGCGCTGTGGCCGAGTAACGACCCTGCCGCTACCCGATCTTCGGCAGTGATTCAGTTAGGTCTGTAGGCGGCTTGGGCGGCGGCGTGAAGTAGTCGCCTTGGGTATGATCGGTTCGACCGGGGCTGCTCAAAGCCTTCGCCAGGGCGCTATCGGGATAGCGTGGGGGCAGATTAGGAGGGTTTAGGGACTTGAGGCCAAGTTGCTGGCGCAGCCGGGTGTTCTCGATGCTCAGCCTATGGACCCATTCGCGTAACCCATTGGCCGTGAGCTGGGCGTCCTCCACCTGGTAGGACAGCCGGCCGATGAGGGTATTCCGATTGGCCAGGGCGATGTGCAATCGCTCAACTTCGTCTGGCGACCCATAGCCCAACATGTCATTTTCCCCATTGGGTCGATCAAGCTGGGTATGGCAATAGAACTGCGAATGGCAAGCGGGCATGGCGAGGTCCTCCTATACTGTTTATATGTCCAGTATTGAGGATGATAGTTCATCCCTGAGCCGCCATGAATAGACCGATCACCAACCACCGCGCTTCGAACGCATGGCATCAAGGCTACGAGGCGTTCCTGGCGGGCCTGGGAGACCCCTGTCCCTACCCAGGCGACTCGCTGGCGGGGATTGAGTGGAACGATGGCTGGAGCGTCGCTGAGCGCCGCCTACGCTTCTTGGAAGACGAGTGATCACACGAAAGGGAATTAGGATGAGCGTTACCGCCTTCACCGAACTGGCAAAAGAAATCCTAGCGGCAGTTACTCCAGAAGGGCTCGTGGCACCGGAACCACTCGAAAGTAAGGTGGCCGACCTCAAGGCCCAGGGGAAGCTGAGCCCATACCAGGAAAAATTCCTTTTGGGCATGATTCATCACGAAAAGATCCGCGCAGCAGCGAAGACGATGTTTGACTCCCGTGAGGCCAGTCAGAAGTCCAAAGACGCAGCGAAGAAGCTGATGAATACCCCGAGCGCAACCGCCGACGGGCCCATGCAGCTGTTCACCGCAGCAGAAATTGGGGACCTCGGTGATGAACAGTTCAAGCTGATCACGCTTAAAGCAATCGACAAGCTCAAAATACCCAGCCGGCCGGTCACACAAACAGCGCCAGCTGCGAAGGTCCAGGATGAATCCCCAGCGCCCCAGAACAAGAAAAACGACTCCACCAGCACCAGCAAGCCGAAATAAGGGCATTTCGCCTAAATAGCCGAAATATGGACGCTCCAGGCACCAGCACCAAATCTGTACGGCGCAAGCACCAAATTCCTCCGGTTGAAGCACCAAATTTGTACGGTCGAGACACCAAATGTGTACGGCTGAAACCCCTGGAAGCCGCGCCATTACTGGGCTGTAGAGGTCCGAAAGCTTTTAAAGTTAGTAAAGCTATAAAAGGGAAAACAGCCTGTGAATAACTTGAAAACCCAGCAGCAGCGCAGGTTTCAGGCCCAAAAAGCCCCGTTTTTCACCGTACAGAATTGGTGCAATTTCCCATGAGGCAGTACGTCCGCAAATCGAACACCCTGGTGACAGCGCCCTACACGCTATCGCTCCAGGAACAGCGGGTGCTGCTGTGCTGCCTGGCGCAGATACCCAAGGACGCGCCGGCCAGCGATGAGATCTTCTACACGGTCACCACGGCCGACATCATTCGCCTCTCCGGCATATCGGCCACCTCAGCCTACGCAGAGCTGAAACGCGCCGCCGAGGGCCTCAAGCGCAAGGAGGTACGTCTTACCGACGGTCCCCAAGGCGATCCGCTCGATGACGTGGTAATCACCAACTGGGCCCAGGCCATCAAGCTGTCGAAAAAGGGCGGCATTATCGGCATCCAGTTTCCCAAGGTACTGCTGCCCTACCTCTCGGAACTGAACAAACAGTTCACGTATTACGAGCTGGCTGACGTGCTCAAGATGAGCAGCACCTACTCGATACGCCTCTACGAGCTGATGCGCCAATGGCGCGCCGCTGGCTCGGTTGAGATCCCCTTATCGGAGCTGCGGGTGATGTTCGAGCTCCAGGACAAATACCCGGAATACTACGAATTCAAGCGTCGCGTACTGGATCCTGCGCTCAAGGAGATCAACGACCTGTCGCCGATCAACGTGATGATGGAGCCGGTGAAAGCCGGCAAAAGCGTCGAGGGCCTGCTGTTCGACATCAGCCAGAAATCCAAGCCGGCCAAGCAAGAGCCAGAGCAACTGGGTTTTCTCGATCTGGGCGAGATCATCGTCCCACCGCCAAAGCGTCGGGGCCGCAAACGACTGGTGACAGAACAGCAGCTCAGCGAACTGGCCAGGCCAGGCGAGAGCCGGGAGGCAGCGATGCTGCGCCTGAACGTCCGCCTGCGTACAGCAGACGCATGAAGTCACCTGTATTACGGGTGATTTCTTGCATCATACGGATGATGTCACCCATAACTCTTCATTCGTCATGGGTCGTGGGTCTTCCGAATGACGTCACCTTTCATCTGTATGAAAGATGACTCCGCTCGGCGCCCTGGACAGTCCATCTGTCCAGCGAAATGTCGAAATACTGGCGAAATAGCCAACTCGCGTAGTCGGCCTAGTTGACGTCCACTTTTTGCCTGATCAAGAGAAAGCCGCCCATGAGGCGGCTTTTTCATGGAAGAACGATATTCTCCCGTAGACGGCTATCCTAGCCGTTGCATGTCATGCCAGGCGCGGCCTCTAGCACATCTGCCACTTCTGGCGCCGTGCGGCTGCGAAATTCGGAGCGCAGACACAGATCCCGCATTTCGATCCGCAGGGTCTGGGTATCAGCAATCAGCTCGCCACGGTCACTCTGGCCATACGCCGCAACGTTCAGCCGGCCCAGGGCGCGGCGCGCCATCGACTGCCACGCTTGAACCTCATCCGTCCGCCAGGCCAGCATCGCCTCGCACCGATAGGCATTGCGCCGCAGTCGCTGATTCTGGCGCATGCTCACCATCAGTAGCAGAGACATCAGCAGCAGGGCGACGAGCGCGACGGTGGTGGTGGTGATCATGGAGAGCCTCGGTAGGGGATGGTGTGCCACTACGGTAGTGGCAGCCGAAGGGCCTACGGCGGGCGACTTTCCGAAGCCGGCGACACCATGCCCTGGGTCTGGATGCACCCGACGGTCGCGGCCTCCCACGCGAGCCCGTACTGCACGGCTTGCTCACGGTCGGCCATCAGGATGGCGCCGGCCTCCTTGTCGCTTGCGGGGTACTGCCCGCGCCCCCAGCGATAGATCGGGCGGGGAGGGGCCTCTTTCACGCAGGGCTTGCTGACCACCACCTTCTGGGGAACGACATCGATCGGTTTGACCCCGCCGGGCTCCTGTACGGGCGAGCTGCACGCCGCGAGAGACGCGCCCAGGGCCAGGCTACATGCCAAGATCAGACCGCCGGATACGAACCGGCGGCGATAGTTGAAAGCGTCCCTCATGGCTGGGTCTCCCAGTTCTGGCTCATCATGTCGTGGAGGGTGGACTGGGCGTTGGCCAGCGCCCGCTCCAGGGCGGCGATGCGCACCTGACTCTGCTTGGCCTGGGAGCCGGCCTGCACCTTGGCCTGGGCCTGCTGCGCCTCGGCGCTGCGAGTTTTCTCCTCAGCCAAGTCAGCTGCGGCAGTTTGCTGGGCAACCGCCAGCTTGAGGTCGCCGACCTGACCGGTAAGGGTGCCCTTATCCAGCGCCAGGCGCGTCAACTGGGTCTGCTGATCGGCTACCTGGGTCAGGTAGTGGTTCGAGACGGCAAGGTCCGCCACCTTGTAGGCGGCAGCGGCGACAACCACCAAGACCAGGGCAACGATCACCGCACGGGCGGCGACGGAGAGATCAGCGAGCATTGGCGACCACCTCAAATTTCAGCGGGGGATAGACGTTCTGCTCGTCACGGCCGACCCAGTTGGTCTGGTACTGCACCATGTTCTGGTAGGTGTAGATGCCCGGCAGCAGGTTCCTGGGCAGCTCGAAGCCGTAGAGCGTCTCGCGGCAGCCCTCCTTGAAGTGAGTGGCGCCCGAGGGGAGGGCGAACAGCACCCCCTCGGCACTGCGCAGTCCAGGGTAGAAGCCCAGCGCCACCTCTCTGGAGGTGCAGACCTGGCGCCTGATAACGACCACTTCGCCCACGTGAAACTGCTCGCGGGGCTGGCCGGTCAGGTCCTGGGTGCCAAGATTGCGCACCACGAAGGGGTCACTGCCGCTGACCAACATGACCACCACCACCAGGGCCATGCTGACCGCTGCGCAGAGGCAGAGCACTGGCCAGAAGACATAGGGAGGGACGAGACGGTTGATGTATTTGTTCATGGGGATCCCTTAACGACTAGGGTGACCAGGGCGGTAAATACGCCCGAGAGGATCAGGCCGGTGGCGCCGAACACCAGCAACTTGACGGGAAAGAATTGCTCCTTGGTGATGTAGCCCTTTTCCCGCTCTTCAATCGCCGTGAGCCGCAGCTCAATCAGCGCGAGGCGCACGGCCTCGTTTTGTGCGTCAGCCATTGGGCGAGTCTCTGAAATAGGGTCGATATTTATGGCTGCGAACGTCGAGGATGTTGGTGACATATTCGCGGTTGATCGCGAAAAATGACTTGCCATAGCCTGGCGATGGACGGCGTGCTTTCAGGCTATGTAGGGCGACGTGACCATCCCAGCGAGAGGGATCGCACCCCCGCGTATTGGCGCAGAGTCGGCGATCCTGGAGCACGCCCGACTCGCCGCCGTTGTAGCCTGAAAAGGTAAAGCTCCAGCGGTCCCGGTCAGTGGCGGCGCCCTTCTGCCGCTGGTAGATGCCCTTGTCCATTTCCACCAGGGCGGTCAGCTGGTAGCGGCCGTCGTAGCGGTTCGCCCAGCCCCAGCCCTTGAGGGTGGGATAGGTGCTGGCCAATTCGGTGATCTTGTCGAAGCGGATCGAGCCGTCCGCGCGATAGGCTCGCGTGAACTGGCCCAGGCCGATGCCGTTCTCGCGCTTGGTCTTGAGCTCAGCGCGGGGGTTCCAGCACTTCGAGTGGGTCACCGTGATGCAGGATTCCTGCTCGATCTGGCCGGCCAGCACCTCCGGGGAGGGCGCGTCCGGCCAAATCAGGCGCTGCTGCTGGGCCAGAATGGGCAGCAGTGGCTTCGCGCCTGCCGGCACCTCGGCGGCATGGGCAATCGTGGGCACGCACAGCATTACCGCCGCCACGCCCAGGATGCCGATCACCGCCAGCAGCGCCAGCAGGTAGTGGACCAGGGGCTGGACTAGGCGCGGACCCATAGCACCATCCCCAGGAAGACCAGGCCCACGAAGAGCACCAGCGCCGCCGCCAGCAGGCCGGCCGCCACGTTGCCCTGGCGGATCTCCGCGACCAGCCAGGCGATGGACACCTGGGGGAACATGATGCGGGTGATGATGATCGTGAGCCCCGCCAGCACCAGGGGCACCAGCACCCACTGGCCGATGGTCTGGGCCATGGCGGGATCGATGTAGATCAGTGCAATCGCCGCCGGCAGCATCAGCAGCCAGGCGCCTTGGTCGAAGAGGGAACGGATCAGGAGAAAGAGGTGCTTGAGATTGCCCATGGAAGGCTCCGGCTCAGGTGATTTCGCCGGATTGTGATGGCCGCGCGCTAGCACCCCGCGCGCGGCTTTCCGAAGCCCTCAGCGCCGGCGGGAGACGATCCTGGCCATGGTCTCGCCCAGGTTGCCGATGCTGGTGATGATGGCGTCCAGCCGGCCGGCCAGGGCGACCACATTCGCCGACTCCACCCCCTTGCCGTCCTGCCAGACCTTGAAGGCCTGGGACTCCATCAGGCGATCGCCTTCGGACAATGGGATGCGGCTGGCCACGTCGAACGGCTGGCCGAAGTGCAGCATCAGCTCAGCGCGGCGGTTAATCAACGACCGCAAGTAGCCGGGCAATGATTCCTTCGAACAGGTTGGATAATGGAAATCGCGCCGGGCCCACGCCCGGCACCTCCGATACCAGTACCGGCCCCTGATCGTTGAAGTTGATGCGCACCAGGTGCTGCTGCTGCTCGCAGCCCAGCAGGAAGGCCCGCAGCATGTCGGAGAGGTCGCTTTGGGCGAAGCGCTTGAAGACCTCGACGCGGCGAAACACCCACTCGTCCACCTGGGCATCAGGCAGCGTTTCGAGCGGATCGGTGGGTAGCTTGCTGTCGCGCAAGAATCCCGCCTCGGTCTCATCGGTGGCCACCAGCTGGCAAGCCAGGGCGCCGGAAATCCAGCCAGCCTGCTTGCCCGGAATACGGCGCCCGAGAATTAGCCGCTCGATCGCCTCGGCGTGCATGCCCAGCAGCGGCCGCAGGGTCCACTCATCGCCGGCGATGGGGCCCAGTGGGATGTCCTCGGCCGTTCGCACCGACTGGTGCAGGTACTGGGAGAACCGCGCACTCTCGCCCACCTGAAAATCGAACTCGGGGTAGGTGTGGGCGATGTAGTGGGCCTGCACCGCGTGGCGCTCCTGCACCGTCCACTGGCGGGGGTCGGTGACGGTCCCCTCACGGATCGGGTCAGGATGGCGAACCACCATGCGGAGGAACGTGGTCAGGCGTGCCTCATAAAGGCTCGGCGACCACTGGGCCAGGTCGATAGCGTTGCCATAGTCGAGCTCGGCGATATCGACGTTGATCCTGGGCGTGCGATAGGGGGTAAATCGGCGCATGGCGGGCCTACACGAGGTTGGTGAAGGTGTCGAACTGGACGAAGGACAGTTGCAGCTCCTGCATGCCGTCCTGGCGGCGCGAGCCCTCGTATTCGATGTTCTGCGGCCGCACCACGTAGCTCTCTACGAAGGCGCGGCCGGCGTTCTCGGACTTCTCGCTGATGAACGCATGGGTGATGGTGATCCGCACCAGGTAGGAGAGCGGTAGGCCTACCGTCCCATCCCCTGGCGCCATCGCGCGCTTCAAGGTCTTGAACCAGGTCTTCACCGAACCGCCGACATCGTCCATCGTCGTCAGGCGCAGCTGGACGGCTTCCACGCCATCCACCCGGTCGAAGCTGCCGGCGCCGACCGCCACCGACTCACCGCGCACGGTGAAGGGGGACACCCCGAAGTCCACGATGAACATGTTCATCGCCGGGGCGGTGCCGGTTTGCAGGTTGGTGACGTTGACGTGGTAGAGATTGGCCTTGGCCCGGTCGATGGACATGAACTCATCGGCCATCGACCGCCAGTTCTTCTCGGACAGGCCGCCGAAAAGGGCCCGGTCGCCGGCGCGCACCGAGCTCGTGAGCTTCTGGCTGATCAGGTCGGTCCCGAACTTGATCAGCGGCGAGGCCTGGCCGAGGGCGGTCAGGTAATTCTGCCCCACCTGGTTAGCGAGCCGGCTAAAGATGCTACTCAATCGTGATCACCTCGAACCGGTATGCCAGGCGCTCCATGCGCTCCTCGACCTGGCCAATCTCGACCTGGATCTCACCGGTGGTGCGCCCGTAGATCTCGGCGCCCATGCCGCGAGACGATTCCAGCGCGGTGGCATTCTCGAGTTCGATGTAGAGGCGAAAGAGCGGCCAAATCAGCGCGTATTCACTGGGCGTCAGGTCGAAGTCCTGGCTACCGGAGAAACCGTTGGTGGCGTCGATGGGGGTATGCACCTCGGTGCCCGGCGCTGGCCACTGGGACACCTGGGGCTCCGGATCGCACCGGTCCTCGACGCCCTTGAGCGCGTAGCTCAGGAAGTCGGTGACCGGAACAATCACGGGCGGCGGAAGGGCACGATGAGCCGCCTCCGCCACGCGCTCCTGCGCCTGGAGCTGTTCAAAGGCGCTGGGCGCGTGCACGAGCGTGGCATAGCCGCAGTAGAACCGAATGGCATTCTTGAGGTGGCGGGTGACCTGCCCCTCCGTCAGCACGTTGCCCAGGGGCAACTCGGCCAGATACGCGGCGACCAGCTCGGAGCAACGCATTACGCCTTACCGACGTAGTGGTAGTACATGGTGCCGCTCCACATGGAGACCTGGGTGCGGTTCTCGATGTCGCGGTCCATCGGCTCGACACGCAGGAAGGCGAGCGTGATACGGGCGGTGTCGGAGGGGTTCTCGTAGGTGCCCCGGTAGACGCGAGCGTTGAAGCGGCCGCCCTGCTCGTTGATCTTGTGCAGCATCGCCTTGATGTGGCCGGCCTTGGTTTCCATCATGGTCACCGCGCCTTCCTGGGCGATATTGATCTGGGCCGGCTGGTGGTGCTTGAGGCCCATCGGCATGGGCACCTCGACGTTGCCCTCCGGGGTCAGAACCGGCCAGGGAAACTGCTTGAACAGAAAGCGTTCTTGCTCATAGCCGTCGATGACCATGAAGGCGTCGGAGTTGATGTCCTTGTCACCCAGCGCCATGACGCTGTCGAGCGATTCGGAGAGATAGGATTCGTTGGAAACGGTCATGCTGACCTCCCATGTAGGTTGATGCGCCTATCATGGATGGGCCGATAAGCCGCAACGGGGCGACCTTTCCGAAGCGAGTGAAAACCCCGCTTGCGCGGGGTATGGAGAACTAGACGAACAGATAGGCAAGGTCCTGGCGATCCATCGCCGTGAGGGTGGCCAACTGCACCTGCACTGGCAGATAGCACCAGTGTCCGCTGCTAACGCGCGGGGCGCTCAGCGGATGACTGACCGACTCGATCACCATCGGCGGCAGCGCCAGGCGGCCGTAGTACATGGACACCATGCTCGGGGCCAACGAGGGGAACAGCGCCTCGATCATCGTCGTACCGTCGCCGGTGGACTTGATGATGTTGGCCAGCGTGCCGTCCTCGGCCAGCTGCTGGGGAAGCGACCAACTCAGCAGCCGCTGGTATAGCTCCATCAGCTCGCCCTCTGGATCACCGATCGCCCGCAGGTGCAGGGTCATGCTGATCTTGATCGGCGGCATGCCGGAGAACACCTGGCGGCTGTTCAGCTTAGTGATGCCAGTCCGGCCTTCGAGCGCCTTGACGTTCTGTCGGGCCTTCTCTGCCGCCGCGTTGAGCTCGCTATCCGTGCTGCCTGCCAGGCCACTGACCTGCAAGGCATTGATGACGGTTGCGAACGAGCCGGTTTGCAGCATGGCCAGCAGGGCAGGGGCCTTGCTCTCCGGGCCGGTGTGCTCGAACGGGGATTGCCAGTTGAACCCCATTTCCATGGAGTCGTCGGTGATGGGGCCGCTGACGAATCCTGTCTCCAGCATGTTGCCCTGGGCGTCGCAGGCATACAGACGTGCCAGCAGGCTTGGGTGCAGGTTGCCCCAGGTCTTCTTGGCGCGCTGGGTATCCAAGATACCGCCGGCGGCGCCGGCCAGCGTGCCTAGAAGGCTGCCGGAGTCGCCGATGGAGCCGATGATAGATCCCCCGATGTCGTCCAGCAGCCCCTCGCTGGCGCCGACCAGCGTCGTGCCCGCCAGGCCTACCGCATCGGAGACGCTCGATAGCGCGCCGCCGACCACCTTGCCGGCCGACTCCCCCAGTACCGACGTGGCCAGAGAGGTGCCGCCTTCCACCACTGAACCGGCGAGTTCGTGGTAGCCGGAAGACACCCCGCCGACCAAGTCAGACGCCATGGAGCGGCCGTCACTCACGAGCGAGGAGGCGCCTTTGACCACGGTCTCGGCCCCGCTGGACAGCGCGGAACTGATCGAGCCAAAGACGCTGGCCACGGCTTAGATACCCATCCGCTGGCGGGCGCGCATCGAGCGAGCGCGGCGCGCCTTGGCCAGGGAGGTGCGGCTCTTGATCTGCATCTTGCGCACGGCGGTTTTCTGGGCGGCGTTGAGGATCACGGTGCCGGAAACGCGCTTGCGCACGCGGGTCTTCTTACCACCGCGCACCGCGAGCTTGACGCGATACACGGCGCTATCGAATGCCGCCTCGTCGCTGCCGTCGCCCATGACGAAGCTGACCGGATCGGCGCCGTCTTCCAGGCTGCCGGCGACCAACTCCACCACGCGGTCGGCCACGTCGTTGTCGTAGTCGTCGATCAGGCCGGTGATGTCGTCGTCCGACACGCCCAGGCTGGCCAGCACGTTGCCCACGGCATCGCCCAGGTCCATCAGATCGTCGGCAGCTTCGTCGCTGATGTCGCTGACGAACTCACCCTCGGGGAGGGCGCCGACCATCAGGGCCAGCAGGCGGTCAGCCATGCCTTCGCCCGGCTCAAGATCATCGGTCTCGACCCATTCCTGGACGATGGAGGATGCGGTGATGTCCAGGTCCGTATCGATCACGTCGTCCAGCTTGAAGCCGCTCGGCACGGCGTCGAGCTGTGCACCGGATGCCGGAGCAGTCTTGCCGGCGTCGCCAGGGCCTTCACCTGCGGTGTCCAGGGCGGCAGCGCCTTCGCCAGCACCTTCGCCGGCGGCGGCCGCAGCAGCAGCCTCCGCGTTGGCGGCGTCCAGTGCTGCCTGGCCTTCCTGGCCTGCGGCGGCTTGTTGCGCGCTATCCAGCTGGTTCTTGTCGGCGGCGGCTTTCGCCGCCTCCTGCTTGCGCCGCAAGTCGCGCAAGTAGCTCATTTGGTAACTCATGGTGTTCTCCTATTACCGGCTCAGGGTCTGGCCCACGGTGATGACGCGGGTGGTGCCCTCGTAGCTGCACGAATGGCGCTCGTCGATCTTCTGCTTGGGCTGGGCCGAGTTCGGCTTGATGGTGGCCATGTAGGCCGCGCCACCCATGTCGTCCGAAGGCACCAGCCAGCCGGCGGTCTGCAACGCCGGGAACAGAGCCTCGATGTAGCGGGTGGTCAGCCGGATCGCTTCGCTGATCGGCTTCTGGAGCGCTTCCTTGGTGAAGATGGCAATGGCCTCGTCCACCGCTGCCGACATCTCAGCCACCGCTGCTAGCTGCTTGTCACCGTTGCTCTTGGAGCAGGTCAGCGAATCGAGGAAGACGTACTTGGCGCCGGAGGCGTAGGTCTGGGAGATCACCGGATTGATCTTGGCCTTGGCCAGCTTCTCCAGGTCGGCGTCTTCCAGGTTCACCAGCTGACGCACGCCAGTGCGGCCGGTCAGCGGGAACATGGACCCGGCGACCGGGTAATGCTTGGGTGCCACGCCGTTGGCGTCGGTCTGGGCGTTGCGCTTGCAGCGCAGGCCGAGGTGGGCGCCGGAGGTGCCGATGATCGCCTTGCCACCGTTGAGCGGGTCGTCCGAGTTCAGCGGGGCCCACAGCGCCTGGGTGTAGTGGTTGTCCAGGCCCAGATTGGCCATGAAGGCAACGGCGCCGGTCAGGGACAGCTCGCCCGGCACGTCGAACACGAAGACCTTGTTCATCTTGGTGGCCAGGGCGTCGAGCTTGCTCAGCAGGGCGACGTTCTTGCTTCCACCAGCACCCAGGTAGCCGAACGACTGGTTCGCGTGGAACAGGCGGTTGAGCGCTGCGTCGTAGTCGGTCGCCGCGTAGGTGGTGCCGCCCTCGTTGAAGTAGCTCAGGGTCGCATAGACCCACTGATCGTTGCCGTTGGCGTCCTGGCCATAGATGTTCGAGGTGGCCGGCACGGTGGTGCCCTTGACCGAGACCTCTACGAGATCCGTCTGGCTGGCGACGGTGGAGCCCAGGAAATAGGAGTTGCCCGACTGATCCTTGTCGGTGACCACCAGCGAGCCGGTGAAATCGTCGAACAGCAGCTCGCCGCTGACCACGTCGTAGAGGCGAACCTTGACCACCTTGGACGCGACAGCGGCGCCGGTGTTGTCGGCGGCCTCGACGGCATGGATGCCGATCTTGACGCCATCGTTGAAGCATTCCAGGTGCCGGATGGCTACCAGGTAGTCCGCCGGCAAGGCGCTGGCGACGCTCCAGGTGACGGCCTTGCTGGTGGTATCCATGGTGGCGACCATGTAGCTCAGGGTGGCGGCGGCCGGCACGATGCGCGAGCAGACGACTTGGGCGGCGCCGTTGGCCAGCGCCTCATAGACGTGCACGTGCGCCTCGTTGAGCGCGCTCGCCAGGATGGAGGTAGCCTGGCCCAGGCTGCGCGAACGGTTGCTCGCAGTGACCGGGAACGCCCGGTCAATCGCCCCGCGATCGGCGCGCAGCGGGATGGCCACGACCTGATCGCTGTCCGAGGCGGTGCCGCGCTCGGAGGCGTCGGCGAGATAGAGCAGCTGCACGCCGGAGCGGTAGACCGGAGCGCTGCGCGAAAACGCGGTTTGAGTCATTTCTGTGCCCCTTTAGGCGACGGAGATCGCGCCTATGGTGTCGCGCTGCAAGCGGTCACCTACGCCGATCATTCCGAAAATCAGGTCGTACAGCTGGCTCTCGCTGGAGCACTCGTGCTGTACCGTTGCGCCTTCGTCGATCACCCGGATGGGCTGTGCCTGGGCAAGCACCAGGGAGCCGCGCATGCGGTTCTCGACGTTAAGCGATACCGGGTAGGCCAAGCCGTCAGCAAAGCCGGCCAGCACCTGGGCGGCATCCATGCCCATGCCAAGCACCAGCGCAGCTGGAGCTGCGGCGGTCTTGGGCTTGTTTTTTTTGCTGCCGGTGGCCACCGTCTCGGTGGTGCCGGCGTCTACTGCGTCGTCGCTCATGCAGGGCTCTCCCAGTGCAGACCTTCGTTCTTATCCCAGCGATGCAGGCGGGCCAGACTGGCGATGTCCTGCTCGCATTCAGCCTTGTGCAGCTCGCTGCCGAAGGTCACCGCGCGAGACTCGCCGGGCTGGAGCGAAACGCCCAAGCAGCGCACGATCTGGCGCGAAGGGGTGTGGTTGTTGAGGGTGGCTGTCAGGGGCAGGGCGGCCTGGGCATCGCCCTGGCCATCTTCGTCGCCCTGATCGCCAGCGCTCTCTTCGTCGTTGCCCCGGCCGCTGGTGGTGCCGTCGCCCTCGGGGCCGCCCTGGCCGCCGGTGGTGCCGTCGCCCTCGGTGCCGCCCTGGCCGTCGGTGGTGCCGTCGCCTTCGGTGCCGCCACCGCTCTGGGTCGTTACTTTCTCGTCTGCGCTTCCACCAGATGCGCCAGCGCCCGATTCACCATTGCTGGAGATCGGGTTGGCACCATCCTGGAGGGCGGCATCCGCAGCCTTGGCAGTCGCCGAGGCCTTGGATGCACGCGCCTTGGTAGAGGCAGACACGGGGGATTTCCGCGTGCCCATGCTCTACCCCTTACGCCGCAGCAGCGGTGCTGGTGGAGGAGTTCGCCGCCTTGAACATGTTCTTGACGGTGATCAGGGCGCAGCCCATCGCGGACGGCATATGCGGGTTCACCGAGGTGAAGTTCCGGGCGTAGAGCGCCTGGCCGAACTTCATGTCCTGGCCGAAGGCGGTCGGGAGCACGGTGACCGGTACGGCGTCGCCCATGACGAAGCTGTTACGCGCCGGGCTGTTGGAGCGGCCGTAGCAGAGGATCTGAGCGGTGCCGGCGGCTTCGTCTTCCAGCACTTCCCACGGGGTGTAGTACACCTCGTAGCGACCGAACAGGCGGCCGACGCGGTAGATACCGGGGATCTCGGTCAGGCCCGACTTCTCGAACAGGTCCGAGGGCAGGGCTTCCCACTGCGCCTTGACGGTCTTCGGGATGTAGAGGTGGGTCACCCCGCGATCCATGGTGAGCTCGGCCATCTTCTGGCTGACCTTGCCGAGGATGGCGGAGAAATCCTGCCAGACCTGGGCGCGGGTCTTCTGCTGCATCTGGCCTGCGTAGTCGAAATCGAACTCGTCGGTGTTGGCCGCAGCCAGGCGAACCGCCTTCACGAGGATGGAGCGGTGACGCTCGACGGTGATCTGGTTGCGAGCAGCCACCAGCGACTCGGCTTGCAGGTCCATGCCGATCTCGTTCTGGGCCTGGGTCTTGGAGTCGATGGTCTGGTCCAGCAGGCCACGCCAGGGCTTGGCGTAGAGGGTGTAGGTCTGGACCTGGGTTGCGATGCGCGGCGCCAGGGTAGGCTGCTTCTCGAAGTCGATATAGCCCTCGGCATGCACCACAGTGCCGGCCGGCAGGGCGGGGCTGAATGCCAGCGATACGGCGCCGGTGTCCGGGGTCACGGTGCCGCTGATGGTGTAGGTGGTGCCGGCCAGAATGGCCAGACCGGACAGCGGCAGGGTGGTGGCCGAAGCGTTGGCGTTCGGGTTTTCCTCAGCGACCGGGAAGCCGTTGACGTAGACCTGGGTACGGCCGCGCAGCAGCTTAACCTGGCTGTTTCCGTCCAGAGTAATACCACCCGTTGCAGTCGCTCGGTCGGTCGCCAGGGTGAGCTTTACCGTCCGCTCGGAAGACAAGAAGGTGTCGCCGATGTGGGTGCCGTCGAGCAGGTCGCCCACGTCGTAGCCGCCGACCTTGCTGGCGGCCTGGTGGCTGACGATGCCCAGGCGGGCCTCGTTCGAACCGATGCCGGTGGGCAGGTAGGTGGCGCCGGGGAAGGCCTCGGCTACAGCGCTCAG
>Ga0157371_10000174_pt1 | contig 93381 bp, 87 predicted proteins | sample C45metaG_FD_113462 | JGI IMG/M metagenome (GOLD analysis project Ga0157371, IMG submission 113462) | Corn rhizosphere microbial communities from Kellogg Biological Station, Michigan, USA - C4-5 metaG | ecosystem: Host-associated > Plants > Roots > Rhizosphere > Soil | place: USA: Michigan...
GGCGGGCAGCGGTACGGCGAGCGCGGGATGGAGATCGCGAACACGCCTCCGTCACGCATCGCCTCGAGCTGGCGACGCAGCGCCGCTGTCTGCGGCCCGGCCTGCCATGCGTGCGGAAACTGCCCGCGCGCTTCCTCGCTCGCAAGACCCTTGATGCGGTCGAAGAAGAAGTCGATGCCCGGCGACAGGATCAGGCGGTCGTACGGAAGGTCGTCGCCACGCGCAAGCCGCACGCGGCGCCGCTCGACGTCGATGGCGGTCGCAGTGTCGTGCACGACTTGCACGCCGTGCCGCGCGAGCAGCGCGTAGGGACGCGTGATGTCGGCGAGCGATTTGCTGCCGCCGAGCACCAGGTTCGACAGCGGGCAGGATACGAATGCGGCGTCGCGCTCGACGAGCGTCACACGTACGGCATCGCCCCCCCATAGCGCCGCGTAGCGCGCCGCCGTTGCGCCGCCGTAGCCGCCCCCCACGACGACGACGTTCGCACGCGCAACACTCGTGCGCGGCGTCGCGCACCCGGCGAGCGCCGCGAACGGCAGCAGGCCGGCCGCGGCGACGATGCGTCTGCGCGCCCGGTTCATCATCGTGCCGGCGCCGTGGCGAACCACGCGGCGATCGCGTCGATCTGCGCGTCGGTGTAGCCCTTCGCGAGCTGCGGCATCACGGTGCCGGATTGCCGGCCGTCGCGGTAGGCCCGGAACTTCGTGACAAGCTCGTCACGCGATTGACGGTGCAGCCGGGGTATCGTCCCGCCGACCGGCTGGTGGCAGCCGAGGCAGCCGGCCGCCCATTCGCGCGCGCGGTGGTCGCCGTTCGCGGCTGCGAATCCCGCGCCAGAGGCAACGAAGACGGCAGCGCCCACCGGAAGCAGCATTCGTAGCAATCGCATGGGCGGTCCATTTCCGGAGCGGAAGCCGAACAGGTTTTAGAATAGCGCATGAACCGCAAGTTATTGCTCGTGTCGACCGCATCGCGCTGGCTCGGCACGGCACGAATGCCCCGTTCGCTGGCGCGCGCCGGGTTCGAGGTGTTCCTGCTCGCGCCGCGCGATTCGCTTGCGCTCGCGTCGCGGTTCGTGACGCGCTCGGTCGTGCTGCGCGACGAAGCGACGCCGATGCAATGGCTGCTGTCGCTCGTCGCGATGATCAACGAGGTGGACCCGAACGTCGTCGTTCCCTGCGACGAGGTCGCGATCCGGCTGCTGTTCGAGCTCGTGCGCAATCCTCCCCGGCATATCGACGGCGAGGCTGGCCGGAAAGTGACGAGCCTCGTGCGGCGATCGCTCGGCAATCCCGAGCACTACGAGACGAGCATCGACAAGACGTTGCTTCCGGCCGCTGCGATGGCGCTCGCCGTTCCGGTGCCGCGCCACGCGATCGCGCACTCTGTCGACGAGGCGGTGCGTCTCGCGAACGGGCTCGACTATCCGGTGGTGCTGAAGCGGCGCTATGGATTCGCGACGCAGGGCGTCGCGATCATCCGGCATCCTGACGAGGTGCGGGCGGCCGCTGCCAGGCTCCTGCGGGCGATGCAGCTCGACCTCGGCGTCGAGCGCCCCCCGGCGCTGCTGGTGCAGGCGTTCGTCGACGGCCCGACGCAGTCGCAGACGATGGTGGCGTTCGACGGGGTGCCACTCGCGGGCTTTGCGCGGCAGCGCGAGGTGATCTTCGCGACGGACAAGGGTGCATCGGCGGTCGTGCGGCTGCGCAAGTTGCCGCACATCCGGGACTGCACGGAGCGGATCTGCCGTGCGTTCGGGATGAGCGGTTTCTTCAGCGTACAGTACATCGCGCCGGTCGATGGCTCGGATCCCCTCCTGCTCGAGATCAATCGCCGGATCGTCACTTTCATGCACACCGACGAGCACTGCGGTGTCGATCTTTGCGGCGCGCTGTTCCAGCGACTCGCCGGCGTGCCGCAAACGCTGCCGGCGGACATGCGCGACGGCCAGGACAGCATCGTCGTGTCGTTTCCGCGCGAGTGGCTGCGCGATCCCGAAAGCCCGTGGCTGCGCGACTATCCGTCGGACGCGCCGTGGGACGATCCGGGCGTGCTCCGAGCCCTGGTTTCCCTGCGACACGAATAGATGCCCGCAGCCGTCCCCGTATTGCTCGTTTCAACAGCCGCCCGCTGGTACGGCGCCGAGCGCATGCCGCGCGCGCTTGCCAAGGCGGGTTTCGAGGTCTCGCTCCTCACGCCGCGCCATTCGCTTGCCGAGTCGAGCCGCTTCGTCAGGCGCGTGGCGTATCTGGCCGATCACACGACGCCACTCGACTGGATCCAGGCGGTCGCGGCGACGGTGCGCGCCGTTTCGCCGACGCAGATCGTGCCCTGCGACGACGCATCGTTCCGCCTGCTCGCGATGCTCGTCGTCGCGCCCCCGTCGCGGCTGCAGCCTGCGGTGCAGTCCGAGCTTGCGGCGCTGATTCGCGCGTCGCTCGGCGACCCGGCGCACTACCTCGCGAGCGTCGACAAGACGCTGCTCTCCAACGCTGCCGCCCGCGCAGGCGTTCGCACGCCGCCACATGCAGTGATCGCGACGCCCCAGGAAGGCGAGACCTTTGCGGCCGAGCACGGCCATCCGGTCGTCGTGAAGCGTCCCAATACCACCGCGGACGACGGCGTTCGCATCGCCGCGAGCCCCGCCGAACTTCGCGATGCGATTGCGACGCTCGGCGTGCCGAACCCCGCCGATTTCGAAACCGATTCGTCGGGACGGCTGCTGGTGCAAAAGCACGTCGACGGTCACAGCTGTTACCACGACGTCGCCGCGTGGGAGGGCCGCATGCTCGCGGGCTACGCGGGCGATCGGCTGCAGACATTCGGCGGTGTGATGAGCCCGGCCACCGTCGTGCGCTACCGCCACGCGCCGGAAATACACGCGATGTCGGAGCGGCTCGTGGCGGCGTTCGGAATAAACGGGCTCTTCACGATCGAATTCATCGTCGAGCGCGAAACCGGCACGACTTTTCTGATCGACATCGAGCGGCACATCGGCCCGGCGACGCATTGCGGAAGCGTTATGAACGTCGACCTGTGCGCGGCGCTGGCGGCGGCGCTGCAAGGCGTGCCCTCGCGGAGCCGCAACGGGCTCGATCCCGGGGACGAGCGCGTGCTCGTCCATTTCCCCGCCGAGTGGCTGCGCGATCCGCAAAGCAAGTGGTTGCGGCAGTATCCGGTCGATGTCCCGTGGGACGATCCCGAGCTGCTCGACGCGATGCTCGCGATGCAGCCGTCACGCCCGGCATAAGCAACGGAAGCGCTTTCCATCCGGGGCTGATCGGATCGCCGCTGCGGAATGCCGCCGTTCATCGAAATTTCCTTGCGGATCGGGTACTTGCACCGTTCGCCCGCGCGAGTCGCCGGTCTCGCGCGTCGGACGTTTGGACGCGGCGCAGCAGAATTCGCCTTACGTCGTGCGGAGACAATTTCCGTATCGTGGAATATTTTTCTAATGATTTGATTATGTTGGGTAAAAATTATCGTGCGCTGCGAAAAAATGCTTGAACGGGGCCCGACTCTTTGCTAACGTCGATTCCAGTGCCGCGGTCGATCCCGCCGCGGCGCGACGTAAAGGGCAAGGGCAGAACCGCCGTGCCCGACAGCCGCGCAAGCGATCCTTCGCGGTCGATGTCGCGAGACGCCAGGATCCCGTAGCGGGTCCATCGCTTCTCGCTTGCGAAGCCGCGTCCCTGGGGCGCGCTTTACGACAACCCGCCGTCGCGGTGGCGCGCCGGCATGGAACACACGGGAGCAGGGCATGAACTACGATCTCGAAGCGGCACGCCTGCGCAAGGACTGGGCGGAGAATCTGCGGTGGAAAGGCATCGAGCGCGGCTACACGGCCGAGGACGTCGTTCGGTTGCGCGGCTCGCTGCACATCGAGCACACGCTCGCGCGGCGCGGCGCCGAGCGGCTGTGGAAACTGTTGAGCGACGAGCCTTTCGTCAACACGCTCGGCGCGCTGACCGGCAATCAGGCACTGCAGCAGGTGAAGGCGGGCCTGAAGGCGATCTACCTGTCCGGCTGGCAGGTCGCTGCGGACGCGAACATCGCCGGCGAAATGTATCCCGACCAGTCGCTTTACCCCGCGAACTCGGTTCCCGCGGTGGTCCGGCGGATCAACAACACGTTCATCCGTGCCGATCAGATCGCGCACGCCGAGGGCAAGGACGACACCGACTACTTCGCGCCGATCGTGGCCGACGCCGAGGCCGGCTTCGGCGGTGTGCTGAACGCGTTCGAGCTGATGAAGGCGATGATCGAGGCGGGCGCCGCGGGCGTGCACTTCGAGGATCAGCTCGCGTCGGTCAAGAAATGCGGCCACATGGGCGGCAAAGTGCTCGTGCCCACGCGCGAGGCGGTCGAGAAGCTGATCGCGGCGCGGCTCGCCGCCGATTGCCTCGGCGTGCCGACGATCCTGCTCGCGCGCACAGACGCCGAAGCGGCCGACCTGCTCACGTCCGACGTCGACGACATCGACAAGCCGTTCTGCACCGGCGAGCGCACCGTCGAAGGCTTCTACAAGACGCGCAACGGCCTCGACCAGGCGGTCGCGCGTGGACTTGCGTACGCGCGGTACGCCGACCTTATCTGGTGCGAGACCGGCAAGCCGGACCTCGCGTTCGCGAAGGCATTCGCCGACGCGATCCACGCGAAGTTCCCCGGCAAGTTGCTCGCCTACAACTGCTCGCCGTCGTTCAACTGGAAGAAGAACCTCGACGATGCGACGATCGCCCGCTTCCAGCGCGAGCTCGGCGCGATGGGCTACAAGTTCCAGTTCATCACGCTCGCCGGATTCCACAGCCTCAACTACTCGATGTTCCACCTCGCGCACGGTTACGCGCGGAACAACATGGCGGCCTTCGTCGAGTTGCAGGAGGCGGAATTCGCCGCGGTCGAGCAGGGCTTCACCGCCGTCAAGCACCAGCGCGAAGTCGGCACCGGCTACTTCGACGCGGTGACGCAGACGGTGCAGGGCAGCCAGGCATCCACGACGGCGCTCAAGGGCTCGACCGAGGACGAGCAGTTCTTCGACAAGGCTGCGAAGCTCCACGTCGCCAACGGCTGACGATCTGCCGGCGGGTCGCGAAGAACGCGCGCTACGCGTGTTCTTCGCGCTTGTCCCGCCGCCGTCGCTGGCGCAGTCGCTCGGTGCGCTCGCGCGCGACGTGGCCCGTCGTGCGCACGGGCGGCCGGTCCCGGCGGAAAACGTGCACCTGACGCTCGCGTTCGTCGGGGGGTGGCCGCTCGCGCGCCTCCCCGAATTGCTCGACGCCGAAGCGCAGCTTCGCGGTGCAACCATCGAGCTCTCGCTCGATACGCTCGGCGGCTTTCGCCGCGCAGGCGTGGCGTGGATCGGCGCTGCTGCGACGCCGCCGCTGACGGCGCTCGCGACGTCGCTCGCTACGGCACTCGCGGCGGCCGGCGTCGCATTGGAAGACCGGCCGCTCGCGCCGCACGTGACGCTTGCGCGCAAATGCCGCGGCCCATATCCGGACGAGCGCGTAACGCCGTTCGCGTGGACAGCGGACGCGCTGACGCTGCTCGAATCGCAGACGCGCGCGAAGGGCGCGCGTTACCGGCCGCTCGCGCGCTGGCCGCTGACGCGCTGAACTCGAGCGCGCATCAGTCGGGAATTTCGGCTTCGACGAGCTTCGCGAGCAACGCCAGCGATTCCTGCCAGCCGAGGTAGCACGCTTCGGCCGGAATGGCATCCGGGATGCCTTCCTGCACGACCCGAAGCTCGGTGCCTACCGAAACGGCGGACAGCGTGACGGTCGTCTGCATCTCGCCGGGCAACGCCGGATCATCGAACGCGTCGGTATAGCGGATCAGCTCGTTCGGCCGAAGCTCGAGGTACTTGCCACCGAACGAATGCGACTTGCCGGAAGAGAAGTTGGTGAAGGACATCCTGTGCGTGCCGCCGACGCGGGCGTCCATCTGATGCACTTTCGCGGTGAATCCGTTCGGCGGCAGCCACTTGACCATGGCGTCGGCATTCACGAATGCGCGGTAGACGCGCTCGGGAGGGCAGCGAAGGACTCGATGAAACTGGACTGTGCTCATGACGGTATCTCGGCTCCAGGTGCGAATTACGTCCCTTCAACCATAGGTCGAACGGCGGGCGCGAAAATCGACAATTGATGGAGGAGTCAGGCCACACTGCGCGGCGCGGGCCTGGGAATGGCGCGCAGGGTGGCATTGAGGATCTCGCGGTCCTCGGGATCGGGTAAAGCGGCGATCTGTTTTTCGGCCTCGTGGTAGCTGCTTTCCTGCAGAGCCGATTCGCCGGTCGCGGCCGCGACGTTCGACTGGACGGCAAACGCCAGCGCCTTCTCCCAGGGCTCGCATGCCTGCCGAAGAAAGAATGGCTCGGACTGAGCCCAGTAATACTTCGCAGGGTTGGGCAACCGAAGCAATGAATAGACATGCGCAAGCAACTGAGCGGCATGTGCCCGGTTGCCGGCGTTGCCCACGATCTTCCAGAAGTACATCGCGGCGTGAGCACCCTGCAGCATGTCTTCGTCTTCCTCCGGGGTGCGGGTTGCCAACTCAGCGAGCCGCCACGCGCGATTGTTGGCTTGCGAGGCCAGGCGGCGCTGCCAAAGAGCGACTTCCTCAGGCGACGAAGAATCGGTCATTTGTCGACTCCGAAGGTTTCGAGTGGGACATGACGCTCGACGTGAGCGGGCGGTTTCAATAGCGCAGCGTGAAGGCTCGATGGAAGGTTACGAATCGGGTTCGTGGCAAACCACTTCGATGTTGTGCCCATCCGGGCCAATGACGAAAGCTGCAAAGTAGTTCGCGTGGTAGTGCGGGCGGAGACCAGGCGCGCCATTGTCTTTGCCACCCGCCCTCAGAGCTGCGCGATGGAAGGCTTCGACTTGCTGGCGATTTTCGGCCTTGAACGCCAGGTGAAGATGCGCCGGCTTCTCCCCGGTTTGGTACAGGCACAATGACGCTTTGGCCTTTGAGCTGATCTCGATACCGTACGTCGGCGCCCCCTCCGAGACAACCGCTACGCCGAGCGGTTCGAGCGCCTCGAGGAAGAAGGCCTTGCTCGCTGCATAGTCGCTGACTCCGAATTTGACGTGGTCGAACATGAGTTCCTTTGAATCGGACGTCTACCATTTTCGTCTCTGGGGTAAGAACCTTCAACGTGCCTCGAGCGGTATGGCGCGCCAGGTTGGCCAATCGATTTCTCTGCCGGGGAACGCAACCTTCCTGAACGGCCAGTCGGCCTGAAGCCACTGTTGGACCGTCCTGTACAGCCGTGCCTCGAGGCCGCCAGCGACTTCGCTCTGCCTGGCCCATAGAAACACTTCAGCGTCAAAACCGGACCTTCGTGTCGGATTGATGTATACGCACCCGATTACCTGCGACTCGGAGAGCGTGACGACGGTATACGCAAATGACCGCCGGGTCTGAAATTCCTTCTGGTGCCATCCGAGGTCAATCAGATCCTGCTCGAACGTGAGGCCTTCTGGCCATTTGGATCCGGGCCATATGGTCTTGAGGTGCTCGACGCTGGTCATAACGGCGTCGTAGTCCTTGACGACGTCATTCACGGTAAGCATGCGAATGCGAAATTCAGCCGTCTCCAGTTCCTCTGGAACCTTGAAGTCTGTCGGTACGAAAGGCTGAGGGGGCTTTGGCGAGCTAGGCATGAAAGTAGCGACTGTGGTGTGACATCATGGATCGAAGGCGTTACGACTCGCCGGGCGAAACGAAACGCTGAACGTAGCCTTGCCACCAGCCGGACTTTAGCTGCTCTTCCGTGTAATTGTCGGCTGTGTACGTACCGATGACTTCGCGCCAGAACGTGTGCGCTGCGACGTTCTCCGGCATTTGCCCGACCTGCCAGCGTCCCGGGTGTAGAGCAAAAATCTTCAGTGCTCCTCCGGCGCCGATACCTTGACGTCGATACTTCTTGAGGATGAAAAACTGATCCATCCAGAAGTCGTCCCCAGTGATGCGGACCGTGTGTCGACGAGGGCAAATCCGGCAAGGTTGCATGAAAGCCGAAAGACGTAGGCCCACGCATTCGACTGACGCATGAAGCGGTCGAGCTCGTATCCGTACTCGCCGTGCTCGTCCAGGTCCTGGTCCCAGATGTCCGATAGGTCATGCTGGTATAGCTCCAGCATTCGATAGAGCGGAAGCCGATCAGTCGGATCGGCGACCGCCACTTCGAGAGACGACGCCATGGCTTTGTGACGCCTAACGTTGGAGGCAACGGGCGCGCCTACGAGGCGTTCGCCAAGTAGAAGGCATGCGCCGGCGCGTCCGGTTGACCGCAGGGTTAGGCATACACGGCGATCGCGATCAGCCCAAAGGGAATGCAGGCGAGTACGAGAACGTGCGCAATGATTCCACACCGAACGCACTTGAAATTGACTGTGGGCGGCCTCCTTGGCCGGAAAAGGAAGCGGATGACGAAAATGGAAAGGACGACCGCAACGATGACGGCAATAAGTGTCGGATCGATGTGGGACATGTATGCCTAACGTTGGAAGTAACCGGCGTGCCGCGCTGACGTTCACGAACGAAAAGACATGTGCCGGCGCGTCCGGTTGACCGAAAGTTAGGCATCGCTCAATTGATGAGACTTAAAGGGCGCGTGCGGTCTAAACGGTTGAGGGAGCGACGGTCCGCTCCAGCTAACGGTAGCCGTCACCTGGTGTCGGACGATAAGCATGAACCGAGGCGTAGCCCATAGAGCCTTTGGGACAGAGTCATATTCTTGCCGCCCATCTTGACGTCGAGGATTGCTGAGACATAACTCGCACCGACCTCGAATGCGGCCGTTCCACTTGCAGCTTGAGCGTTCTTGCACCGCAGGGTAAAGCGCATGCCATCGGCCGCGTCCGCATCGGGTACCAAGCGGCACCCCGCGAAGGCTTGATGCGTGAGGAGTGGGAAGAGACTTGTTGCGTCAGGCTCGCGCAAACATTGGTGTGTGCGAGTTGTGGCATAACGGAGTACCTCCTCAAGATGAGGAAGCACGGTCTCGATCGTCAAATAGTATTCGCCGGGAGTAATAGGGAGAACTGCGGCATTCCCCGAAAGCGCCATGGCAGCGAACAGGCTGGCCGGCAACCGCCCACGCACGGACTGCGGACTGTGCACCGGGACACCTCTGTTCGCGATGCCTAGCATGCTAGCTATTACCTGACCCCCGCTGCATGGCGATCTTCTCCAGAACGACAATGACGTTCCGACCGGTGAGACTGCGACCCACCGCGATCGCCAAGCATTCGCGCGTCCAGTCATCGACCACGTTCAACAAACGGAACCGCCGGCCATCGGCGAGCGCGTCGCTCATGAAGGCCATCGACCACCGCTGATTGGCCGCAAAAGGCCTCGGCAGCACCACTCGTAAACCGGCGCGGCGCTTCTTCCGGCGTCGTCCACGCAGTGACAACCCTTCCTGCCGGTAAAGGCGCTGGACGCGCTTCTTGTTCACCGCCTGACCTTCGCGGCACAACAAGACGTGCAGGCGTCGATAGCCAAACCGACGGCGTTGCTCGGCCAGTTCGCGTAACCGTTGCCGCAACGCACCGTTCCGATCGGCTCGCCGCTGATAGCGGTGCGTCGACCCATCCAGTCCGATCAATCCACAAGCGCGGCGTTCGCTCAATTTCATCTGCTCGCGCCAGAAGCACACCACCGATCGCTTCGCTTCTGGCGTTACCACTTTCGGTGCAGCGCCTCTTTCAGTGCTGATATGTCGAGTGCCTGGTCGGCCACGATCTTCTTCAAGCGCCGGTTCTCTTCTTCCAATTCCTTGAGCCGCTTCGCCTCGTTCACACCCATACCGCCGTACTTGTTACGCCATTGGTAGAACGTCCACTGGCTAATCCCGTGCTTACGGCACAGGTCGGCGACCGTGGTTCCTGCCTCCGCCAGTTGCAGGATCTATGATCTGCTGCTCGCTGAACCTTGCCTTCTTCACCTCGTCCTACAGGCTCTTTGCGTAAGAAGACACCGGCCGGCGCGGACCTGACGCCCAACGTCGGATGTAACCGGCGCGCGGACGAGCCGCTCGCCAAGTAGAAGCCCCGTGCCGGCGCGTCCGGTTGACCGTAAGGTTACGCTGCCGTTCGTTCACTGACACGCTCCCATTCGCTGATCGGACCAGGTTCAATGTCAAAGATGGGGTGCGCAGCGGGATCAACGATCTGACGATGCCTCCGATAGGTTGCCATGTCTCGAACGCGAAGTTTTCGGAGCAGCCACTCCCATTCGAAAAGCAATTGGTCCTGAGTGGCCGTGAGCCGCGGTCGTACGCCCACTCGCACGAGCTTGGACCGGTCGAAGTTGTAGCCACGGATGGTGGCCTCGGCGTATACATCGGATAGATAGGCATTGATGGCCGAGCGCGGGAATGAGCTTTCCCGAAATCGGCATAGCTGCGGATGGTGACGATAGCCGCGGGTGCGTCCCCGTATCACAGCTTGGGCGAGAAGAGCCTCGCGCCAAAGCGCCACCAAGCCTCTCGAATCCAAGTATCGGGGATGCAGTGTCCAAAGGCGCATCGCGTGCTTCCGCAGCCTAACGAATAAAAGGGACTTCCCCGTCGCGGAAGCGGCAACGAGGTGCCAAGATTGAATCGGCTTTGTTCAATCTGAAACCGGAGGGGAAGTCATGAAACAGGTTACTACTGTCGGCGTCGATCTCGCAAAGGCGGTGTTTACAGTGCACGGCGTGGACGCGGCGGGCCACGTCGTGTTGCGCAAAACGGTGCGACGCGAGAGGCTGATCGAACTGATCGCCTCGTTGTCGCCGTGTCGGACGCCACTACGAGCGACAATTGGTCACACTGGCAAGAGAGCATGAGCCGGCGCGGCGCTTCAGGGCGTGCCTGGGATTGGTCCGCTTACCGCCTCGGCGATCACCGCCACCATTGCCACGGGGCACGAATTCGCCAATGGGCGGCAGTTCGCTGCGTGGCTGGGTTTGGTGCCGCGACAATATTCCACGGGCGGCAAACCGAAGCTCGGGCGCATCACCAAACGCGGCGATGCGTACCTGCGCACGCTGCTGATGCTCGGTGCCCGGGCGGTGCTGCAGAGTGCGGCGCAGAAAACCGACCGCCTGTCGCGTTGGGCCACGGCGCTGCGGGCACGGCGTGGCTATCACCGGACCATCATCGCGGTGGCCGCGAAGAACGCGCGCATGGGAACACGCTGACGGGTCAGACCGGCGCGCGGACACCCCGATTAACTTGCAGGCCCGAAATCGAGGTCGACTGACGAATTGGGACCGCACGCGCGGCTAATTATGGTGGCCCGAGCACCCTGCGACGCGCTCAATCGAGGCCGAATTAGGAATCTGCAGGCTGTCTATCGGCTGGCCGTCTTTCTTGACTGCGACCCAAGTGAATTTGGTTGTGTGGTCGGTCGTAGTGCCAATCACGAGCGCAGTGTCACCATGAATGTTCACGACTTCGTTTAAGACACCGAACGGCTTGATTTCGGCGGTCATGATTCGAGCGACAAACGCCGTTCGATCAACGGTGTTGCCGCACGTAAAGGTGACCAAAAATCGCTCGTCGAGAACGCGCTCTAAGGCCGCCTTGTCGTGGTGCACCCTGGCGTCAACCCAAGCGTTGCTCAGTGCAATAAGTTCCGATTCTTGGCTTGGTCCCATAGCGTAAAGCTGTGCCAGCAAGAAGAGCGCTCAAGATTGTGGCCGCCCATGAAAACGTTGCCAGTAGCGCTTCCTAAACCGTGCAGTAAGAACATCGTCAGACCGCAGTTTCTCGAACAGGGCCCAGGCTAAATCCGCTTCACGCACTACAGTCTCGGCACCGAATATGTGTGCACGTACGGATTCAAAGGCCACATCAGGGTTTCTGGCAATTGCCATCGGTCGGCTCTTTTGGAGTCGAAGCAACCCGGAATCAGGCGCATGGCGCACTGGTTTTCCTGTACCGCAAAGTTTTTGCCGAGACGTCCCGGGGCCCGCGCTCACACGTCGCGTTGGAGCGAATTATCCCGGTGCCTGGAGATGCGTCTTAGATCTGGCCTTTGGCAATCGGCCGGCGCCGATCGGTGATCCACTCGCTCCACGAGCCGGGATACAGGCGCGTCAGCGGATAGCCTGCGATGGTCATCGCGAGCAGGTTGTGACACGCGGTGACGCCGGAGCCGCAATAATGCACGAGGTCGTCGGGCGCCCGGCCGTGCAGCATGCCTTCGAACTCGCTGCGCAATTCGCGCGGCGAGCGGAACGTGCCGTCGTCGTGGATGTTGCGCGTGTATGGACGGTTGAGCGCGCCGGGAATGTGCCCGGCGACGGGATCGATCGGCTCGGCATCGCCGCGATAGCGCTCGGCCGTGCGCGCGTCGAGCAGCAGCAGGCCGTGGCGGGGCAGGCTCGCCGCGATGCCCGTGGCATTCACGGTCGGCAGCACGTTGGTCGCCACGAATTTCGCCGGCGCGACGTGAGGGACGTCCGTCGAGACGGGCCGTCCTTCGCGCATCCACTTGGCAAACCCGCCATCGAGCACCGCGACGCTGTCATGGCCGAGCCAGCGCAGCATCCACCACAGTCGTGACGCATAGACGCCATTGCCCTGGTCGTACGCGACGACCTGCTTCGTCGCGCCGATGCCGAGGCGCCCGAACAGTTTCGCCGCGGCCTCGGGCGTCGGCAGCGGATGGCGGCCGGAATGCGGCGACCGCGGCGCCGACAGGTCGCGGTCGACGTGCGCGAATACGGCGCCAGGAATGTGCGATTTCGCGTACGCCGCTTCACCGAACGCGGAATCGGCGAGGTCGTGCCGGACGTCGACGATCACGAGGCGCGGGTCGCCGAGATGCGGCGCGAGCTCGGCCGTCTCGACGAGCGTCGAGTGCGTCGCAGGTGCCTGCCCGGCGGATCGCGGAGCGGCTGCGCGCTTTGGCGCGGGAGGCGACGTACGCGGCATCATCGACTCGCGCAACGCGTTGCCAACGTGACGTCAGCGTCAGTCGAGCGCGGCAAGGTGCTGCTCCATCTCGCGTCGGTAGAACTCATGGAAATGCTGCATGCCGTCCTCCATCGGTGACTGGTAAGGTCCGACCTCGCTGCGTCCCTGTGCGTACAGCGCCTTGCGGCCGCCATCCATACGCTCGGCGATCTCGTCGTCTTCCTTTGCCGTCTCGCGGTACGCCGCCTGCTCGGCCGCCACGAACTCGGGCTCGAACAGCGAGATGTCCTCGGGATAGTAGTACTCGACGACGTTGAGCGTGCGGTCGACCGCCTGCGGAATCAGCGTGCTGATGACGAGAACGTGCGGGTACCACTCGACCATGATGTTCGGATAGTACGTGAGCCAGATCGCGCCGTGCGGCGGCTGCTCGCCGCGGCAATAGTCGAGCACCGCCTTGTGCCAGTGCTCGTACGTGCGCGTCCCCGGGTTCGCGAGGCCGTTGTGGACGCCGACGAACTGCACGGACGCCCGTTCGGCGAATTCCCAGCGAAGGTTGTCGCACGTGACGAACGACCCGAGCCCGGGATGGAACGGCTCGACGTGATAGTCCTCGAGGTAGACCTCGATGAACGTCTTCCAGTTGTAGCGGCACTCGTGCAGCTCGACGTGGTTCAGCAGGTGACCCGAGAAATCGAGCTCGTCGAGCGTCAGCCGCGAAAGATCGCGCGCGACATCGCGCGGGCCGTCGAAGAGCAGCCCCTTCCAGTTCTGCAACGGCGTGCGGCCGAGCTGCTCGCACGGCTGGTTCGCGAAGTGCGGCGCGCCGAGCAGCTTGCCGCCCAGGTCGTACGTCCAGCGGTGGATCGGGCATACGATGCTTTGCGTGTTGCCCCGGCCGGTGAGCATGATCGCCTGCCGGTGCCGGCAGATGTTGGACATCAGCTCGACGCCGCGCGGCCCGTGCACCAGCGCCTGCGCGTCGTTGCGCGCGGGGAGCACGTGATAGTCGCCTCGCTCCGGAACCATCAGCGCATGGCCGACGTAACCGGGGCCACGCGCGAGCAAATGCTTGCGCTCGGCTTCGAGAACGCGGGGATCGCAGTACCAGGCTACGGGAAGTTGCGACGTGGCTTGCCCGAGCCGCGCCGCCGCGGCGAGATCCGACATCCGATCATCCTTTCATGCGTGGTTCAAAACCAACCCAACCCAACAACCCGGTGTGCCTCGAAAAGACCGATGCATCCGGACCGCTTTGCTAAGTCGGCCGCGCGAAAGGATCGCGTGGGGCGCCTTGGAGCGCCGCAAAAGGCCGCGTCGTCAAACGTGTTATTATATCGGGTTTCCCGGACCTAGGTCAAGGGACCGGCTTCGCTTCGTCATCCTTTCGCATTTCCGCCGCCCGACCATTCGCATCTTTTCAGTTCGCTCCCAATGCCCGAGACAACCGATTCCGCGCACAGTTTCGAGGCCGCGCTCACCGAGCTCGAGGAGCTCGTCGGCCGCATGGAGAGCGGCGAGCTTCCGCTTGCCGAGTCTCTCGCCGCCTACAAGCGCGGCGCGGCGCTGCTTGCGTACTGCCAATCGGCGCTGAAGGATGCGCAGCAACAGGTCCAGGTGCTCGAAAAGGGCCTGCTGCAGCCCTTCGCACCCGGCGATGCCGACGACTCCTGACGCTTCCGCGTTCGCTGCCTGGTCGCGCGAGCGCCAGCAGCGCATCGAGGGCGTGCTGGAATCGTTGCTGCCTGCAGCGGATTCACCCGCTTCGCGCCTCGCGTCCGCGATGCGCTACGCAACGCTCGGCGGTGGCAAGCGCATGCGTCCGCTGCTTGCGTACGCGGCCTCGGAAGTCGCGGGCGCAGATCCGGCCGACGTCGACTCGCGCGCCGCGGCGGTCGAGCTGATCCATGCGTACTCGCTGATCCACGACGATCTGCCCTGCATGGACGACGATTCGCTGCGCCGGGGCAAGCCCACGTGTCACGTCGCGTACGACGTCGCTACGGCGCTTCTCGCCGGCGATGCGCTGCAATCGCTCGCGTTCGCGGTGATCGCCGCTCCCGGCCGCGCGCACCCCGCGGACGCCGACGCGTGCAGGATCCTCGCCGAAGCCGCCGGTCATGCGGGGATGGCGGGCGGCCAGCAGCTCGACCTCGACGCGACCGGCGCGACACTCGGCCTCTTGGAGTTGACGCGCATGCATGCACTGAAGACCGGTGCGCTGATCCGCGCCGCCGTGCGGCTTGGAGCGCGATGCGGCCGTCCGCTCGCACGCGAGGAAGTGGACGCGCTCGACCGCTATGCGCGTGCAGCGGGACTCGCGTTCCAGGTCGTCGACGACGTGCTCGACGTCGAAGGTTCGGCGGCGACGCTCGGCAAGACCGCCGGCAAGGACGCCGCGCAGAACAAAGCGACGTTCGTGGCGCTGCTTGGCCTCGCCGAGGCCAGGCGCCAGGCGCAGGCGCTGCATGCCGAAGCGCGCGCGGCGCTGGTGCCCTTCGCGGCCTCGGGGCGGCGCCTCGCGGAGCTCGCCGACTGGATCGTGTTGCGCACCGCCTGAAACGCCCGATGCGCGTTGCGCATCCAATGCGTAACGTGACTCGCCGTTCGCCGGCCTCTGCCGCAGGCACTATGGCAAACTAGGAATCCGATGAATCGACCCGAATCCCCGAATTTCCTGATCCCGATCCCCGACGTGCAGGCGGAGCGCGACGAGCGCCACCTCGCCATCGAGCGCGTCGGGATCAAGGGACTGCGCTACCCGCTGCCGTTCGCCGACGGCGACGCGACGCAGGCGACGATCGCGACCTGCAACGTCTACGTGGCGCTGCCGGAAGAGCAGAAGGGCACGCACATGTCACGGCTCGTCGAGCTGCTCGAGGAGCGCGCGGCACCCGGCGCGGCGCCGCTGACGGTCGCCATGCTGAAGCCGCTCGTCGCGGACCTGGTTGCGCGACTGTCGGCTCCGGGCGGCCGCATCGAGATGGCGTTTCCATTCTTCGTACGCAAGCTCGCGCCGGTGACGGGTGTCGCCAGCCTGCTCGACATCGACGTGCAGCTCACGGCCGAGCTCGCGAGCGGCGCGTTCAACGCGACGCTCGGTGTGTCGGTGCCGGTGACGTCGCTGTGCCCGTGCTCGAAGGAGATCTCCGAGTATGGCGCGCACAACCAGCGCTCGCTGATCACGATCGTCGCGCGGCCGCGCGAGCCGTTGCAGGTCACCGATCTCGTGCGCATCGCGGAAGACGCGGCGTCGTGCGAGCTCTACGGAATCCTGAAGCGCGCTGACGAGAAGTACGTCACCGAGCGCGCTTACGACAATCCGCGCTTCGTCGAGGATCTCGTACGCGGCGTGGCGTCGCGGCTCGCCGCCGACGGCCGCTGCGGGGCGTTCACCGTCGAGGCCGAGAACTTCGAGTCGATCCACAACCATTCCGCGTACGCGAGGATCGCGCGCGGCTGGTGATCGGGCTCGGGCCGGGCCAGTGCGCTTTAGCGGCCGTTCGACGGCGTGCCAATCGCGGGCCCGCGTTTCACAACGCGACCCGGGTGCCGAGCTCCACCACGCGATTCGGCGGCAGGTTGAAGTAATCAGTGACGCTTCCGGCGTTGCGCGCCATCGCGACAAAAATGCGGTCGCGCCAGCGCGCGGCGCCCCGCTCGGCCGTCCCCGGCACGAGCTTCTCGCGCGACAGGAAGTAGCTCACTTCCATCGGATCCACGGAAAGCCCGTGCGGCGCGCACAGCTCGAGCGCGAGCGCGGCGTCGGGCTGCTCCATGAATCCGTAGCGGGCCACGATGCGCCAGCAGCTCGGGTTCAGCGGCTCGCAGAGCACGCGCGCTTCGCTCGCGACCCACGGCACGGCATCGAACTCGATCGTCAGGAAAACGTTCTGCGCATGCACGACCTTGTAGTGCTTGAGGCTGTGCAGGAACGCGTTGGGCGTGGCCCCGGGGCTCGAGGTCAGGAACACCGCGGTGCCGGGGACGCAGGGCGGTGGATCGCGGTAGAGCGACTCCAGCATTCCGGCAAGCGGCGGCGAAGCGTCGCGCAGCCGCGCGAGCAGCGCTTCGCGGCCGTGTCGCCACGTCCACATTAGGCCGAACATGATGCCGCCGAGCACGAGTGGAAACCAGCCGCCGTCGACGATCTTGTGCGCGGCTGCTGCGAAGAACGCGCCATCGACGACGGCGAAGAATCCTGTCCCCAGCACGCACACGACGAGCGGATAGCGCCAGTCGTACCGAAGCACGAAATACGTGAGCAGCGTCGTGACGAGCATCGTCCCCATGACCGCGACGCCGTAGGCCGACGCGAGTCGCGATGAATTGCCGAAGCCGATCACCGTGGCCGCGACGGCTCCAAGCAGCAGCCAGTTCACGGCCGGCATGTACACCTGGCCGATCGCACTCGCCGACGTGTGCCGGATCGTCATCCGCGGCAGGAGTCCGAGCTGGATTGCCTGCCGCGTCATCGAATACGCCCCAGAAATCGTCGCCTGCGACGCGATCACCGTCGCCGCCGTTGCGAGCACGATCATCGGATAGAGTGCCCAGCCGGGAAAGGCGAGGTAGAACGGGTTCGCGAGCGCGTCCGGCCGCGCGATCAGCAGCGCGCCCTGACCGCAGTAATTCAGCACGAGCGCCGGTGCTGCCACGCCGAACCAGGCGACGCGGATCGCCCGTTTCCCGAAATGTCCCATGTCGGCGTAAAGCGCCTCCGCACCGGTGAAAGCCAGCAGTACCGCCCCGAGCACGACGAACGACGCATAGCCGTGCGAAGTGACGAAGACGAGCGCGTGCCGTGGGTCGAGTGCCGTCAGGATCTCCGGCGTCTCCGCAACCCGGTACACGCCCGCCGCCCCGATGGCCAGGAACCACAACAGGCATACCGGGCCGAAGAGCAGGCCGACCACACCGGTGCCGAACCGCTGCAGCGTGAACAGCGCGATCAGGATCCCGGTGGCGATCGGCACGATGTACGACTCGAGCGCCGAAGTTCCCACCTCCAGGCCTTCGACCGCGGACAGGACCGAGATGGCCGGCGTGAGCACGGCGTCGCCATAGAACAGCGCGGCACCGAATGTGCCGATGGCCAGCAACCGCGCGCGTAACCGCGGCTTCGACGGGACGGCGCCCGCCGCGAGCGCAAGCAGCGCGATGATGCCGCCTTCCCCGCGGTTGTTCGCGCGCAGCACGAGCGTCACGTACTTGACGGACACGACGATCATCAGCGCCCAGAATATCGCCGACACGCCGCCGATCACATTCGCGCTGTTGAGCGCGATTCCGTGGACCGGGTTGAACGTTTCCTTGGCAGCGTACAGGGGGCTCGTGCCGATGTCGCCGTAGACGACGCCCAGCGCGAGCAGCGCGAGGCCGGCGTCCGATTGCCGCCGCAAAGGTCGCCCGGCGGGGCTGACGGCCGGGATGGCAGGTGCGACGGCGAGCTCCATCTCGCCAGCATAGGCGTCGCCGTGCCGGTCGGGAGGAGCGCGCCGCAGTTTTTACGGGAAATTTATGCGCGCGATGCGTACCATCGACGTCATGCGTTTGCACCCGCTCTGGACGGGGTACGCGTGGGCGGCCGGTGCGGTCGCTCTCTGCACGCTGGCGGGGTGGGCGATGCATCCGCGCTTCGACGTCGTCAACATCGCGATGGTCTACCTGCTCGCGGTCGTGATCGTTGCGCTGCGCCTTTCACGCGGACCGGCGATCGCCGCGGCTTGTCTCGCCGTGCTGGCGTTCGACGTCCTGTTCGTGCCGCCGCGCGGCCGCCTCACGATCGACGACCTGCAATATGTGCTCACGTTCGTCATCATTCTCGGCGTTGCGCTCGTGATCTCGCGCCTCGTCGACAGCGTTCGGCGCCAGGCGACGGCACAGGCCGCGCTCGCACTCGAGGCCGAGACCGAGCGGATCCGCAGCGCCCTGCTCGCGTCGATCTCGCACGACCTGCGCACACCGCTCGCCGTGATTGCCGGCGCCTCGTCGAGCCTCGCCGAAAACGGCGAGCGGCTCGACGCGCCGGCGCGCCGCGCGCTCGCGCAAAGCGTATTCGATCAGGCGCGGGAAATGTCCGAGCACGTCGCCAAGGTGCTGCAGATGACGCGGCTCGAAACAGGCGCCATCGCGCTCGAGCGCGACTGGGCTGAACTGGGCGAGATCGTCGGTGCCGTGCTCGCCCGCCTCGCCGAGCGGCTTGCCGCGCATCGCGTGATCGTCGAAGTTCCACCGGATCTGCCGCTCGTGCGCGTCGACGCGGCTCTTGTCGAGCAGGCGCTGTCCAACCTGCTCGAAAACTCTGCGCGCCACACGCCTGCAGGCACTGTAGTGCGGCTCCGCGCCGAGCGACGCGAGACGGACGTGATAGTGACCGTCGAGGACTACGCCGGCGGCCTGTCGGACGACGAGCTCGCGCGCATCTTCGCCAAGTTTCATCGCGGCCCGGTCGAAGGCGGTGGCACCGACATCGGACTCGGGCTCGCGATCTGCCGGGCGATCGTGCGCCTGCACGGCGGCGACGCTTGGGCCGCGCGGGTGCCGGGGGGCGGAACCGCCTTTCGCTTCACGCTTCCGCTCGAGGACGAGCCCGCATTGCCATCGGAACCTAACTGACGATGGCCGAGTCACGGCACCCGGTGATTCTCGTCGTCGAAGACGAGCCGGAGATCAGGCGATTTCTGCGCTCCGCTCTCGAGGTCGAGGGATATCGCAGCGTCGAATCGACCGCCGGGCGACGCGGCGCGATCGACGCCGCGACGCATAAGCCCGATCTCGCCATCATCGACCTGGGCTTGCCCGACATGGACGGCGTGGATGTGATCCGCCGCATCCGCGACTGGTCGCCAATGCCCATCATCGTGCTGTCGGCGCGCGTGCAGGAGCGCACCAAGATCGAGGCACTCGACGCGGGCGCCGACGATTACGTGACGAAGCCGTTCGCGACCGGCGAGCTGCTGGCGCGCATTCGGGCCGCGTTGCGCCACGCCGCGCGCGCGGCCTCGGGCCTGACGACGCTGCGCATCGGGGCGGCGGACGTCGACTTGCAGGCGCGCACGGCGCGTCGCGGCGACGAAGAGCTGCGGCTGACGCCGATCGAATTCCGCCTGCTCGCGACGCTTGCGAAGCATCTCGGCATGGTTGTCACCCATCGCCAGCTGCTGACCGAAATCTGGGGCCCGACGCACGCCGGCGATACGCACTACCTGCGGATCTACATGAAGCAGCTCCGCGACAAGTTCGGCGACGACGCGATCAGGCCGCGTCATTTCGTCACCGAAACGGGTGTCGGCTATCGGTTGCTCGCGAGCGAATAGAATCGCTTTGGAGCTTCGCCCGGTCCGCCGGGCGCGGCACCCGTCCAACCTCCAGACTTCGCATGCCGCGGGAGGCACGCGTGAACCGACTGTTCGTGTTGCTCCTGCAGCTCGCCCTCGCCGCGCTCGCCGGCTTTGTGGCGGCACGCTACGCGATCGATTCCGCCCCGCCGGTCGCGGTCGCGCCGCCGGTGATTCCCTCGGTGCCTCCGCCCGCGGTTGCGCTGCCGCCGCCGGTTGCGCCGGCCACGAGCGCTGCACAGAGTGCGACCGGCGCCGCACTGAGCGTCAGCTTCCGCGCCGCCGTCCAGCGTGCGGCGCCATCGGTGCTGACGGTCCATTCCGCGCGTACCGCCGCCCGCGGTCCGTTCGGCCTCGGCGGCCGCACGATTCTTTCGCAGGGTCTGGGGTCGGGCGTGGTCATCGACGCCGACGGCGACGTCCTCACGAACAACCACGTCGTCGAAGGCGCGAACCAGCTCGCCGTGGCGCTGCCGGACGGCACGCTGCGACCGGCGAACCTCGTCGGTGTCGATCCCGACTCGGATCTCGCGCTGCTCAAGGTCGACGCCGCAGGACTGCAGCCGATCGCGATTGGCGACGTGAAGACCCTTGCCGTCGGCGACGTCGTGCTTGCGCTCGGTAATCCGCTCGGCGTGGGCCAGACGGTGACGCAGGGCATCGTGAGCGCGCTCGGGCGCAAGGGCATCGGCATCAATCCGATCGAGAACTTCATTCAGACCGACGCGTCGATCAATCCCGGCAATTCGGGCGGCGCGCTGATCGATGTCGAGGGAAATCTGGTCGGCATCAATTCCGCGATCCTGTCGCGCGGCGGCGGATCGGAGGGCATCGGCTTCGCGATTCCCGTCGATCTTGCGCAGAAGGTCGCTGCCGGCCTGCGGAAGAACGGACGCGTCGCGCGCGGATGGCTCGGCGTGTCGACGGGACCGGCGCCGCGCGCCGGTGCGCTGGTCGTCGCCGTGCAGCCCGGCGGCCCCGCGAATCGGGCGGGAATCGCGGCGGGCGACGTGATCGTCCGCTTCGGCGACCGCGCAATCGAGGACCCGGAGGACGTCGCCGCGCTGACGCTCGAGCTCGAGCCGGGGACCAACGTGCCGATCGACGTGCAGCGCAACGGCAAGCGGCAGACGATGGACGTCACGCTCGGCACGCGTCCGCCGCTGCGGCGGGCGCAGGCAGGACGATGAATGCCCCGCAGCGGCCGGTGCGCAGAACCCGTTGAGCGGACGTGCGCTTACCTGGCTTTCAACAGGTACGTCTGCAAGAACTCGATCATCGCGTAGAACAGGAAGTCGGCGTTCTCCTTGCGCGCGTAGCCGTGCCCTTCGTTGTCGGCGAGCAGATACCAGACAGGCACGCCGTTCCTGCGCGCCGCCGCGACGATCTGCGTCGCTTCCGTGTACGGAACGCGTGGATCGTTGCGCCCATGTACGACGAATAGCGGCGCCTTGATGCGGTCCGCGTTGTTCACCGGCGATATCCGTGTCAAGACTTCGCGCATCGCCTTGTCGCGCTCGTCGCCGTACTCGACGCGGCGCAGGTCACGGCGATAGCTTTCGGTGTTCTCGAGGAACGACACGAAATTCGCGATGCCGACGACGTCGATCGTGCCGGCGATACGGTCGGCGTAATGCGTCGAGACGGCGAGTGCCATGTAGCCGCCGTAGCTGCCGCCTTCGACCAGCACGCGGGCAGGATCGAGGCCGGAATCGCGCGCGATCCAGTCGAAGAGCGCGCCGACGTCCTTCACCGAGTCCTCGCGCTTCATGCCGTTGTCGAGCGCGACGAACGTCTTGCCGTAGCCGCTTGAGCCGCGCACGTTCGGCTCGATCACCGCGATGCCCAGCTCGTCGATGAAGTAGTTCCAGCGTCCCATGAACCGGGGGCGCGCCTGCGCCTCCGGGCCGCCGTGGATCGACACGATGACCGGCCGGCGGCCGGCGAACCGCGGCGGCGGGCGAACGATGAACCCGCCGATCGTGCGGCCGTCGAAGCTCTTCCATTCGAAGCGCTCGGCGCTGCGAAATGCCGCGGCGTCGAGCCCCGCGACCTTGCTTTCGGTCCAGCGCGTGACGGTGCCGGCGCGCACGTCGACGGCGTACGCGTCGTTGGGACTTTGCGCACTGTTGACCGAGACGGCGAGGTCGCGCGAATTCTCGTGCCATACGACGCTGCGCACGCTGCCGATCGGCATCCGCGGCCGCGGCAGCGGCTTGCGCGACTCCGCGGCGTAGAGGCGCAGGACGCCGAAGCCCGCCTCGTTGGTGATCACGGCCAGCGTGCGCCCGTCAGGCGACAGCGCGATCGACTCCACGTCCCAGTCGCCGCCCTCGCCGAAGTACTCGAGCGCGCCTCTTTCGAGATCGAGATACGCGAGCCTGCGGAATTCGCCGTCGTGGTCGGTCGAGAGAAAGACACCCCGGCCGTCGAGTGCGAAATTGAGGTCGCTCGATGCGATCGGGCGCGCCGGCGCCGTGCCCTCGGCAGGCAGCACGCGTCGGCGCTTGCCCGTCGCGACGTCCATCACCCAAACATACGACTCGTTGACCGACTTGTGTTCGATCAGCGCGAGCCGGCGATCGTCGAACGAGAACGTGTAGTCGTCCCAGCCGGTGCCCGGCAACGTGGCGATCTTGCGCGCGCCCGCGAGCTCCAGCGGGTTCAATAGCGCGAGATCGAGCGTGGGATCCTCGCGGCGGCCGGACTTGTCGACGTCGGTCGACTCGACGAGCAGCCGGTCGCGCGCACGCGTCATGCCCGCGAAATCGTTCTTGCGCGCGGCATCGGTCAGCAGCACGGGTGCTGCGCCTCCAGGATCCTGCCGGTAGACCTGGCGCTGCTCGTTGCCGCCGGAATCGCGTGTGAACACGAGGACATCGGGCGCCTTCGGCCAGAAGACGCCGAACCGCACCGGCTCGGCGAAATCGGTCACCTGCATGAGCTCGCCCCCGGGTGACGCGATGCGGTGAAGTTGCGTCGTGTTGACGGCGCGACGCGCGACGACGAGTTCGCGCTTGACCGGATGCCAGCTCACCGCGAGCGTCGGCTTGAATTCGGTGTAGGGCGCGACCTTTGCCGCGAGTGCGGCGGGGAGGGGTGGAACGTTCTCCGCGACGAGGTGCGCGTTCGGCGCGATGACGTCGGCTGCCGCCGCGAGGGCGGCGCACGCGGCGAGCGCGACGGCGAAAAGCAGTCGGGCACGAGATGGCACGGCGCCTCCGTGGTGTTTGCCACTGGTAAGATTGCCGATTGTAATGTCGCGCGCAACGCGCGCCGCTTGCCGCCAGCATGCGTCCGATCGCGATCTTCCGCTTCAGCGAGACCGAAGGGCCCGCGCATTTCGCCGAGTGGCTCGACCGCGAGCGCCTGCCGTGGCGGCTGATCGCCGTCGACGCCGGCGACCCGATCCCCGGCGACCCTCGCGCGTTTGCGGGCATCGGCATGATGGGCGGGCCGATGAGCGTCTACGAGTCGCTGCACTGGATCGATCCGCTGTCCCGCCTGTTGCGCGATGCCGTCGATGCCAAAGTCCCCGTCATCGGCCATTGCCTCGGCGGCCAGCTGCTCGCACAGGCGCTCGGCGCGCGCGTGCAGCGCACCCGAACGCCGGAGATCGGCTGGATCGACGTCGAGACGACGGATTCCGGCGCGCGCGCCGCCTGGTTCGGCGGCCACGCGCGCTTCACGCCGTTTCAATGGCATTACGACGTGTTCGACGTGCCGGCCGGCGCGACGCGTGTGCTCACCAACCGCTTCAATCCCAACCAGGCGTATGTCATCGACGACCGGCACATCGGTTTTCAATGCCACATCGAGATGACCGACGAACTGGTGCGGACATGGTGCCGCACCGGTGCCGGCGAGATCGCCGCACCGGAGGCACCCGCGCTCCAGTCGCGTGACGAGATCCTGCGCGATCTCCCCGAGCGCCTCGCGGCGCTGCAGGCGATCGCCGGCGCTGTGTACGCACGCTGGGTACAGAAGCTCGCGCGGTGAGAACCGACCTGGGGCGGCCCGGCCTGCCGATGCAATCCACGCCTCGCGCGCGGCGCTGATGGGCACGATCCGCGCGCTGCCCGATCTGCTGATCAATCAGATCGCCGCCGGCGAGGTGGTCGAGCGCCCGGCCGCGGCGCTCAAGGAGCTGCTCGAGAACGCGCTCGACGCCAACGCATCGCAGGTCGACGTCGACGTCGCGGGCGGCGGCGTCAAGCGCATCCGCGTCGCGGACAACGGCAGCGGCATCGAGCGCGACGATCTGGCGCTCGCCGTCGCCCGGCACGCGACGTCGAAGATCGTGTCGGTCGTCGACCTCGAGGCGATCGGCACACTCGGGTTTCGCGGCGAGGCGCTCGCGTCGATCGCCGCCGTGTCGCGCGTGGCCATCGCCTCGCGTGCTCTCGACCGGCCGCATGCGTGGCGCATCGAGGTCGAAGGCGGAACCATCGGCCCGGTCGCGCCCGCGGCGCTTGCCGGCGGCACGACGGTCACCGTCGAGGAGCTTTATTTCAATACGCCGGCGCGGCGCAAGTTCCTGCGCACGGAAGCCACCGAATGGGGGCATTGCGACGAGGCGTTCCGGCGCATCGCGCTCGCGCACGGCGACGTCGCGTTCACGCTGACGCACAACGGGCGCGCGCTGCATCGCCTGCAGGCGGGTGGTCGGCGAACGCGCGCCGAGGCGCTCCTCGGCGATGCATTCGTGCTGCACGCGGCGCCGGTCGATGCCGAAGCGGCGGGCGTGCGCCTCGCGGGCTACGCGGTGCGGCCCGCCTATGCGGCGGACGGACCGGCGATGCAATACCTGTTCGTCAATGGACGCTACGTGCGCGATCGCGTGCTCTCGCACGCGTTGCGCGAGGCTTATCGCGATGTGCTGCATCACGAGCGGCAGCCGGCGTACGCACTGTGGCTCACGCTCGACCCGCGACGCGTGGACGTGAACGTCCATCCGCAAAAGACGGAGGTGCGGTTTCGTGACGCGGGCGCCATCCACCAATTCGTGCGGCATGCGGTCGAGCGCGCGCTCGCCACGACCGCCGCCGGTCAGCCAGCGGTGTCGGCGGCGGAGCGCCTCGGCATCGCCGCGGCGCATTTGCCGCCGCGCGTACCAGCCGACGGCACGGCGGCGGCGTGGGGCGCGCGCCCTGGCGGTGACGGCGCGTCGGGCACGGGTGTGCACGCGGCACCCGGCACGGTTGCGCATGCGGCGGGCGCACAGGATGCGCTCGCGCTCGATTCGCGCGAGCCTGCTGCGTTCTACCGCCGGCTGTTCGGCGATCGCGCGCCGCAGCCGCTGCCCGCCGGCGACGACTATCCGCTCGGCTTCGCGCTCGCGCAGCTGCATGGAATCTACGTGCTGGCACAAAACCGCGCGGGACTGATCCTCGTCGACATGCACGCGGCGCACGAGCGGATCGTGTACGAGCGCCTGAAACGCGCGTTCGACGGCCGGGTGCCGGTGCAGCCGCTGCTCGTGCCGGCGACGTTCGCCGCCGAGGCGCTCGAAATCGCCGCCGCCACCGAGCATGCCGCCGCGCTCGACGCGCTGGGATTCGACGTATCGCCGATCGGCCCCGCGACGCTCGCGGTGCGCGGGATTCCGCAGCCGCTGCAGGACGCCGATGCGGCGGCGCTCGCGCGCGCGGTGCTGCACGACATCCGCGAATTCGGCGGCTCGCAGGCGCTCGACGCGCGGCGCGACGAGCTGTTGTCGACGATGGCGTGCCACGGCGCCGTGCGCGCGAACCGCAGCCTGACGATCCCCGAAATGAATGCGCTGCTGCGCGAGATGGAGGCCACCGAGCGCGCGGGGCAATGCAATCACGGCCGGCCGACGTGGTTCGAGCTGACGCTCGGGGATCTCGATCGGCTGTTCATGCGCGGCCGCTAGCAGGGTCAGCGGCCGATAACGGGGTGAGAGACGACTTTCCGCGAACGGGTGATGCGAAACCGCAAACCCCATCGTCGAAAGTCGTCTCTGACCCTGCATTCCGATGAATCCGTGCGTCCTGCTGATGGGCCCGACAGCGTCGGGCAAGTCGGCGCTCGCACTCGGGCTCGCGCGGCGCTTCGGCGGCGAGATCGTCAGCGCCGATTCGGCGCAGGTGTACCGCGGCATGGACATCGGCACCGCGAAGCCGGACGCCGCCACGCGCGCGATCGTGCCGCATCACCTGCTCGACCTGCTCGACCCGACCGAGCCGTATTCGGCGGCACGGTTTCGGGATGACGCGCTGGCGGCAATCGCCGCCATTCGCAGCCGTGGCCGCGTGCCCATCGTCGCGGGCGGCACGATGCTCTATTTCAAGGCGCTGCGCGAAGGCTTGAGCGCGCTGCCGCAGGCCGACGCAACGGTTCGCGACGCGCTCGACGCGCGTGCTGCGCGCGAAGGATGGCCCGCGCTGCACGCGGAGCTCGCGCGCGTCGATCCCGCTACCGCGGCCCGCCTCGCGCCGCAGGACGCGCAGCGCATCCAGCGCGCGCTCGAGGTCCATGCGCTGACCGGGCAGCCGCTATCGGCGCTGCAGGGCGCGCGCGACGCGCGGCAGGACCCGGGTCCCACGATCGTGATCGCGCTCGCACCGGCCGATCGCGCGGCGCTGCACGCCGCCATCGCGCGGCGGTTCGACGCGATGCTTGCGGCCGGCCTGGTGGAGGAGGTGCAAGCGCTGCGGGTGCGCTTTCCACTGACGCCGCAGCTGCCGTCGATGCGCAGCGTCGGTTATCGCCAGGCGCTCGAATACCTCGATGGCCGCGGCGACCTCGCGGAGCTGCGCGAGCGCGGCATCGCTGCGACGCGCCAGCTCGCCAAGCGCCAGCTGACCTGGATGCGCGGCATGCGCGTGGACGCCATCGAATGCTTTGCGAGCGACGCCGCAGGGATTGCGGCGGCGCGGGTAGAGGCAGGGCTTGCCGCGCACGTTGCGACGAGCGGAATTACGCCGCCAGCGCGTTGAACGCGACGTGATTGCGGCCTGCCCGGCGCGCCGCGTACATCGCTGCGTTCGCCGCGGCCATGATCCCCGCGGAGTCGTTCGCATCTTCCGGGAAGAACGCGATGCCGATCGACGCGCCGATCGGCGTGTCGGCCAGCGGAGGCTGCGACGTCTCGTTCAACTGGTCGCGCAAGCGCTGCGCGAGCAGCGCGAGCTGGCGGCCGTCGCGGGCATCGGGCGTCGCGAGCGCGAACTCGGTGGCGCCGAGGCGCGCGAACAGGTCGCCTTCGCGCGAGGCAGCGCGAAAGCGGCGCGCGATTTCGATCAGCAGCGCATCGACGGCTTCCCCGCCGTGCAGGTCGGTGACCGCGGTCGTGCCGCTGATGGCGATGAACAGCACGCCCACGTGGCCGCGCTCCCGGCGCGCGTGTGCGATCGCGTACGACAGCCATTCAGCGAAGAACCGCCGGTTCGGCAATCCCGTGCAAGCGTCGTGGTTGGCCTGCAGGTCGAACTGCGCGGCGATTTCCGTCCGGCGGCGTTCGTTGCGCACCGCGTGCACGCACGCGAGGACGCCGAGCACGACGGCGAGCCCGGCGAGGGTCGCCGCAGCCTGCCGCGTCGCATCGAGATGACGGAACGCTGCTTCCCGCGCCTCGCGAATGCGAATGGCGCGCGCCGCAGTTGCACCTCCGACACCGGGGGTTGCACCTCCGACACCGGGGGTTGTTGTCGACGACAGTTGGGAGGTTTCGTCGTGCGCTTGCCGCAAGACGTCAAGCCGGGTGACGGAATCGACATAGCTCTCGCCGTTCGCTACGACGAGCCACGCCGCGACGGCGAGCGCGGTCGCGCCCGCCATGAATGCGGCGATCAAGCGGAATTCGGTCGGGAAACGCATGCCAATCCGGGCCTTGCGACACTGTGCACGCCGCCGATAAAGCAACGTCCGGGCCAACGCATCGGCACGCACTAGAATGACGGCTCATCCGGCGCTTTCGAAGGCCACTGCATGCTTGCACGCACGCTCTACGACAAGCTTTGGGACAGCCACGTCGTCCGCCAGGAAGACGGCGGCACGGTCCTTCTCTACATCGACCGTCACCTGGTCCACGAGGTGACGAGCCCGCAGGCCTACGAGGGCCTGCGGCTCGCGGGACGCAAGCCCTGGCGCGTCGAGTCGATCGTCGCCACCGCCGATCACAACACGCCGACGACGCATTGGGACGAAGGCATCCGCGACCCGGTCTCGCGCACGCAGGTGGAGGCGCTCGACGCCAACATCAGGAGCTTCGGCGCCAAGGTCTACTTCCCGTTCCGCGACGCGCGGCAGGGCATCGTCCACGTGATCGGGCCGGAGAACGGCGCGACGCTGCCGGGGATGACGGTCGTGTGCGGCGACTCGCACACCAGCACGCACGGCGCGTTTGCCGCGCTCGCGTTCGGCATCGGCACCTCGGAGGTCGAGCACGTGCTCGCCACGCAATGCCTGCTGACGCGCAAGTCGAAGTCGATGCTGATCCGGGCCGACGGCGCGCTGCCGCGCGGCGTCACCGCGAAGGATCTCGTGCTGTCGATCATCGGCCGCATCGGCACGGCCGGCGGCACCGGCCATGCGATCGAGTTCGGCGGCGACGCAGTGCGTGCGCTGTCGGTGGAAGGCCGGATGACGATGTGCAACATGGCGATCGAGGCGGGCGCGCGCGCGGGTATGGCGGCCTTCGACGAGCGCACGCTCGAATACCTGCGCGGCCGGCCGTTCGCGCCGCGCGGCGAGACGTGGAACCGCGCCGCCGCGTACTGGCGCACGCTCGTCAGCGATCCCGGCGCGAAGTTCGACACGACGCACGTGTTCGACGCGGCGGCGGTCAAGCCGCAGGTCACGTGGGGCACGTCGCCCGAGATGGTCGTGTCGATCGAGGACCGCGTGCCCGACCCCGACCGCGAGCGCGACGCCGAGCGCCGCGAAGGGATGGCGCGCGCGCTGGAGTACATGGGCCTGGCGCCGAACGTGCCGATCGGCGACGTCCGCATCGACAAGGTCTTCATCGGCTCGTGCACGAACTCGCGGATCGAGGATCTGCGCGAGGCCGCGAGCGTCGCGCGCGGGCGCCGCGTAGCGTCGAACGTGCGGCTCGCGATGGTCGTGCCCGGTTCCGGCCTCGTGAAGGCGCAGGCGGAAGCGGAAGGCCTCGACCGGACGTTCCGCGACGCGGGCTTCGAATGGCGTGAGCCCGGCTGCTCGATGTGCCTCGCGATGAACGACGACCGGCTCGAGCCGGGCGAGCGCTGCGCGTCGACGTCGAACCGCAATTTCGAAGGCCGACAGGGCGCCGGCGGACGCACGCATCTCGTGAGTCCGGCGATGGCGGCCGCGGCGGCGATTGCCGGGCATTTCGTCGACGTCCGCAGGCTTTCGTCCTAGGAAATCGCGATGGAGCCGTTTCGCATCCACACCGGAATCGTCGCGCCGCTCGACCGCGCCAACGTCGACACCGACGCGATCATTCCCAAGCAGTTCCTGAAGTCGATAAGGCGCGCGGGCTTCGGCGTCAACCTGTTCGACGCGTGGCGCTACGTCGATCACGGCGAGCCCGGCATGGATCCGGCAACGCGCCGGCCCAATCCCGACTTCGTGCTGAACGAGCCGCGCTACCGCGGCGCGTCGATCCTGCTCGCGCGGCGCAACTTCGGCTGCGGCAGCTCGCGCGAGCACGCACCGTGGGCGCTCGCCGACTATGGCTTCCGCGCGCTGATCGCGCCGGCGTTCGCCGACATCTTCTTCAACAACTGCTTCAAGAACGGCCTGCTGCCGATCGTGCTGCAGGACTCGGCCGTCGACCGCCTGTTCGCGGATGTCGCGGCGTTTCCGGGCTTCACGCTCACGATCGACCTCGAACGGCAGCGCGTCGCCACGGCCGACGGATCGCTCGCTTACGACTTCGCCGTCGACCCGTTTCGCAAGCAGTGCCTGCTGAACGGCTGGGACGACATCGGGCTCACGCTGCGGCACACGGACGAGATCCGCGCCTTCGAGGCGCGGCATCTGGCCGAACAACCCTGGCTTTGAAGATCGCGATCCTCCCGGGCGACGGCATCGGCCCGGAAATCGTCGGCGAAGCGCAGAAGGTGCTCGAAGTGCTGCGCCGCGACGGCCTTCCGCTCGCGATCGACGAGGCGCCGATCGGTGGCGCGGGTTACGACGCGGTTGGCCATCCGCTGCCCGATGCGACGCTTGCGACGGCGCGCGGCGCCGACGCCGTGCTGCTCGGCGCGGTCGGGGGGCCGCAATACGATACGCTGCCGCGCGCGTTGCGCCCGGAGCAGGGGATCCTCGGCATCCGCAAGGCGCTCGGGCTCTTCGCCAACCTGCGCCCGGCGCTGCTCTATCCCGAGCTGGCTGCGGCGTCGACGCTCAAGCCCGACGTCGTCGCCGGTCTCGACATCGTCATCGTCCGCGAGCTGACGGGGGACATCTATTTCGGCGAGCCGCGCGGCCGGCGCACGACAGCGGAAGGCGAGCGCGAAGGGTTCGACACGATGCGCTACGCCGAAAGCGAGATCGCGCGCATCGCGCGCGTCGGCTTCGAGACTGCGCGCAAGCGGCAGCGCCGGCTCACGTCGGTCGACAAGGCGAACGTGCTCGACACGTCGATGCTCTGGCGCGAAGTGATGACCGAAGTGGCGCAGGAGTATCCGGACGTCGCGCTGTCGCACATGTACGTCGACAACGCGGCGATGCAGCTCGTGCGCGCGCCGAAAAGCTTCGACGTCATCGTCACCGGCAACCTGTTCGGCGACATCCTGTCGGACGAGGCGTCGATGCTCGCGGGCTCGATCGGCATGCTGCCGTCGGCGTCGCTCGACGCGAAGGGCAAGGGCCTGTACGAGCCGATCCACGGCTCGGCGCCCGACATCGCGGGAAAGGACCGCGCCAATCCGCTCGCGACGATACTGTCCGTCGCGATGATGTTTCGCCACACGTTCGGTCGCGCCGACGTCGCATCGCGGATCGAGGCGGCGGTACGCGCGGTGCTGGCGCAGGGCCTGCGCACCGCGGACATTGCCGCCGCGGGCGAGCGCTCGATCGGTACGCGCGCGATGGGCGACGCGGTCGTCGCCGCGCTTTCAGCGAGCGCCCGCGGCTGAGCGGTTCGTGGCACTATCGAATATCGCGGTAAAGGCATAGCGGAGAAGGGCATGCGGGTCGGGTTCGTCGGTTGGCGCGGGATGGTCGGGTCGGTGCTGATGCAGCGGATGCTCGCCGAGCGCGATTTCGCGGCGATCGAGCCTGTGTTCTTCTCGACGTCCAGCGCCGGCGGCAAGGTGCCCGACATCGGCGCCGCCACGGGCACGCTGCGCGACGCGAACGACCCGGCTGCGTATCGCGGCCTCGACGCGGTGGTGACCTGCCAGGGCGGCGACTTCAGCAATGCGATGTTTCCGCGGCTGCGGGACAGCGGCTTCGCCGGCTATTGGATCGACGCCGCGTCGGCGCTGCGGATGCGCGACGACGCCGTGCTCATCCTCGATCCGGTCAACCGCGCCGTCATCGACCGGGCCCTCGCCGATGGGGTGAAAAACTTCATCGGCGGCAACTGCACGGTCAGCCTGATGGTGATGGCGCTTGCGGGCCTTCTGCGCGAGAACCTGGTCGAGTGGATGACCTGCATGACGTACCAGGCGGCGTCCGGCGCAGGTGCCCAGAACATGCGCGAGCTGCTGCAGCAGATGGGCGAGGCGCACCTCGCCGCGAAGGCGCTGCTGGACGATCCTGCCTCGTCGATCCTCGACATCGACCGCGAGGTCGCCGGCATTCTCCGCGACGAGCGCTTTCCCACCGAGCATTTCGGCGTCCCTCTCGCGGGAAGCCTGATTCCCTGGATCGACAAGGATCTCGGCAACGGGATGAGCCGCGAGGAGTGGAAGGGCGCGGCCGAGACCAACAAGATCCTCGGCCTCGCGGCGAACACGATTCCGGTCGAGTCGATCTGCGTCCGGGTCGGGGCGATGCGCTGCCATTCGCAGGCGCTGACGATCAAGCTCCGCCATGACGTTTCGCTGCGCGACGTCGAGCGGATCCTCGCCGGGGGCCACGACTGGGTGCGTATCGTGCCGAACACCCGGGACGCCAGCATCCGCGAGCTCACGCCGGCCGCCGTCACCGGCCGCCTCGAGGTGCCCATCGGCCGGTTGCGGAAGCTTGCAATGGGTCCTGAATACCTCGGGGCGTTCACCTGCGGCGACCAGCTGCTGTGGGGCGCCGCCGAGCCGCTGCGGCGGATGCTGCTCATCCTGCAGCGTCGCTAGGGGCATCGCCCCGGTCGTTGCCTGACCGCCCGCCGCTCGGGCCGCCGAGTGATAGCCGCCGCATGAGCGCCGCCGCGGGGGTCGTTGCTTGCCTTTGGCCATTCCGGCGCCGGCGCGCAGGAATCCGCGCTTCGTGGCATATTTCCGGCAGCTTTATGCAAGCCGCCTGACGTGCGCCGTCACTGTCGCATGCGGCGCGGGGCGGTTCAGGGCGCACGCGAGCCAAGGGCTTGTCGATACCCCGCGCCACTCGGCCACGGGGGGAATTTTGGCCTCGCGGCGGCGCGGTCCGCGACCGTTTTGCCCCCTGATCCAGCGCCTGTTGCGCGCAGGAACGCGACTTGCATAAAACTTCATCTAATACCGTGCTTTACCTTGCACCGCCCAAGGCGTGGTGCTAAGTTGGGCCCGGGCTAACGGGAGCGAAATCCCAGCGAGGTCGGCATGCGCGCAAAACCCATCTTCACCTACAGCCTGCTGGCAGGGGCACTGGCATTGCCCGGCCATGCGCTGGCGCTCGGGCTCGGCAAGCTCACCGTTGATTCCGCGCTGGGCCAGCCGCTGTCGGCCCGCATCGAGCTCACGTCGGTCACGAAGGAGGACCTGGACTCGTTGCGGGCGAAAGTCGCCGATCCCAGCCTCTATCGCCAGAACAACCTCACGTATCAGGGCACGTTGTCGCGTGCGCGCATTTCGCTCGAGGGCGGCACGGGAACGCCTTACCTGCGCGTGACGTCACCGGTCTCCGTGCAGGAGCCGTTCCTCGACCTGCTGGTCGAGCTCGACTGGGCTTCCGGCCGCGTCGTGCGCGAATACACGTTCCTGCTCGATCCGCCCGGAATGCCGGCGGCGGGGACGGCCGAGCCGGTGACGCCGCCGCGGGCCGGAACGCCGGCGCGCACTGCCGCCGCGCCGGCTCCGCGCGCTCCCGCCGCGGCGCCGGCTCAGGCGCCGAGCGCTGCGGCAGCAGGCGCATCGGGTGCGGCAGGCGCATCGGGTGCAGCAGGTGCGTCGAGTGCACCGGGTGCATCAGGCGGCGGTCAGCAGTACGAAGTGCAGCGCGGCGACACGCTGCAGAAGATTGCCACCCAGTACAAGCCCGCTGACGTGTCGCTCGAGCAGATGCTCGCGGCGCTGTTCCAGGGCAACCGCCAGGCGTTCGACGGCGAGAACATGAATCGGCTACGCGCGGGCGCAATCATGACGATTCCGAGTGCGGCCGACGCGCAGACGACGCCCGAGGCGGAGGCCGCGCGCGTCGTGCGCATGCAGGCGTCCGACTGGCGCTCGTATCGCGACCGCGTGGCCGCCGCGGCGCCCACATCGGCCGGCAGCGCCACTCGGGAAGCAAGCGGGCGCATCGGCGCGGCCGTCGAGGACCGCACGCCGGCCGCCCCGCCCGGATCGGACCAGCTTCGCGTGTCGCGCGCGACGACAGGGAAAGGCGGCGTGCCTGCCGAGGACATGATCGCCCGCGATCAGCAGTTGAAGGACGCGCAGCAGCGCATCGCGGCGCTCGAAAAGACGATCGCCGAGTTGCAGCGTGCCGTCGAGCTCAAGAACCAGTCGCTCGCCCAATTGCAGGCGCAATCGGATGCGGCGCGCGGAAAGGCGCCCGAGCCGGCTGCGGCCCCGCCGGCCGCCGCGAGCGCAGGAACGCCCGCGCCAGCACCGACGGCCGCTGCGCCCGCCCCGGCAGCAACACCGGCCCCGGCACCCGCGCCCGCTGCGCAACCCGCGACGCCCGCTCCGGCACCGGCGCCGAAGGCGGCCGCGCCCGCACCGGCGCCCGCCACGAAGGCCGCACCCAAGTCCGAGCCGCCCGGATTCTTCGCCGACCTCTTCTCGACTACGCCGAACTGGGCGTTCGGCGCCGCGGCGCTCGTCGTGCTGGGCGGCATCGCCGCGCTGTTCGCGGCACGCCGGCGCAAGGGCACGAAGTTCGAGGACAGCATCATCTCGGGCACCGACATCAAGACGAACACGGTCTTCGGCTCGACCGGCGGCGGCGTCGTCAACACCGGCGAAAACTCGCTGGCGAGCGACTTCAGCCGCGAAGGCCTCGGCAACATCGACACCGACGAGGTCGACCCGATTGCCGAAGCCGAGGTCTACCTGGCGTACGGGCGCGATGCGCAGGCCGAGGAGATCCTGAAGGACGCGCTCAAGAAAGACCCGCAACGGCAGGAAATCTATCTCAAGCTGCTCGAGATCCATTCGCAGCACAATAAGCCGCAGGCGTTCGAAACCGTGGCCTCGGAGCTCTTCGCCGTGAGCCATGGCCAAGGCGACGTCTGGCACAAGGCGGTGACGCTCGGCCGGCAGCTCGACCCGGCAAACCCGATGTTCCAGGACAGCGCCGCCCAGCGCGAGCCGGCCGCCGCGACGCCCCCGCGCTCGCCGCTGCACGCGACGCCGGCCTTCAGCGACGGCGACATCTCGATCGCGCCCGAAGGCAAGCCCGCGCAGAAGAGCGCCGCGGAAATCCTGGCCGGCGCGGAGGACGCGGTGGCCCGCAGCGCACCCCTGGCGGGCACCGCAGCGGCGTCACACGACGTCTTCAAGGCGCTGGACGAGAAGGCGACGGCTTCCGTGTCCGCACCGGCATTCGGGTCGGCTCACGGCAGCAGCCTTGCGCCGGCGGAGGAAAGCGGCTCGGCCGGGCATTCGCCGTTCACTGCGCCGAGCTTCGAGAAGGCTGCGAACGACCTTTCGACGCGCGTCGATACGCCGGCGGAGCCGCCGCATTTCGACCTCGATTTCCAGCTCGACGATGCCGATCGTCCTGCGCCGGTCAAGCCGGCACCCGAGAAGGCGGCCGTTGCCGCGGCTTCGTTCGGGCACCCGGCCGGATCGCTCGAGCTCGACAAGCTCGACCTGTCGTTCAATCCCGATCGTCCCGCGTTCGACGATCCGACGCCGTCGGTGCTCGACGGCCAGTGGCACGACGCCGCGACCAAGCTCGATCTCGCCAAGGCCTATCAGGAAATGGGCGACACGGACGGCGCGCGCGAGATCCTGCAGGAAGTGCTGCACGAAGGCGACGACCAGCAGAAATCGGAAGCGCAGGGATTGCTCCAGAAGCTCGCGTCCTGATCCCGGCATCGTCGACGTCGTTTTCGCGAACCGGCGGGCGCAGGCCCGCCGGTTCGCTTTTGAAGTCTTACCGACTCGCATGCGCCGCGCACTGGCACTCGAATACGACGGGCGGCATTTCTGCGGCTTCCAGTCGCAGCCGTCCGGATGCGGCGTGCAGGATGCGCTCGAGCGGGCGCTGACGGTCATCGCATCCGCGCCGGTGCGCGTCGTCGGCGCAGGGCGCACCGATGCCGGCGTGCACGCGACGTCGCAAATCGTGCATTTCGACACGCCCGCCGCGCGCCCGGAAACGGCGTGGGTGCGCGGCGTCAACGCAAACCTGGCCGACGCGGCCGCCGTGCTGTGGTGCGCGCCGGTGGCGGCCGGTTTCCATGTGCGGAACAACGCGCTTGCGCGTCGCTACACGTACGTCCTGCTTGCCCGGCCGGAGCGGCCCGGACTCCTGCGGGGGCGCGTTGGCTGGCATCACGCGCCGCTCGACGTCGCCGCGATGCGCGACGCGGCCGCGCGGTTGCTAGGGCGCCACGACTTCTCGTCGTTTCGAGCCTCGATGTGCCAGGCGAAGTCGCCGGTCAGGAACCTCGCGGTCCTCGACATCGCGCAGCACGGCGCCTTCCTGCGGTTCGATTTCGAGGCGGACGCGTTCCTGCATCACATGGTGCGCAACATCGTCGGCGCACTGGTCGAGGTAGGCGCGGGCAAGCGCTCGCCGGAATGGATCGCCGAAGTGCTGGAAGCGGCGGACCGCACGCGCGGCGCGCCGACGTTCGCAGCGGCCGGGCTCTACTTCCGCGGCGCCTTGTACGATGCGCGCTACGGGCTCCCGCCGACGGTGCGCGATTTGCCCGCGCTCGCGGCGTGAGCGAAGGCCGCCACCGGACTTCCGGTTCAAGAGCGGCGACTTGCGCTGCCGTCAGCGAAGTCGCCGCTGTTGACCCCGAAGTAGACGAGGATAGAACAAGCGACGAGGCCATGCGCACGCGAATCAAGATCTGCGGCATCACGCGCGTCGAGGACGCGCAGGCCGCCGTCGACGCCGGCGCCGATGCGATCGGCCTCGTGTTCTGGCCCGGCACGCCGCGCGTCGTCACGCATGCGCAGGCGCAGCGCATCGTCGCCGCGCTGCCGTCGTACGTGACCACGGTCGGGTTGTTCGTCGATCCGCACCCCGAGGAAGTGCGCGCGGCGCTCGCCGCCGTCGCGCTCGACGTGCTGCAATTCCACGGCAGCGAGGCCGCCGACCTCTGCCGCGCGTTCGGCCGTCGATACGTGAAGGCGATTGCCGTGAAGGACGGCCTCGACCTCCGAGCGGCGGCGTCGCCGTATCGCGATGCGGCGGCCCTGCTGTTCGACGCGTTCCACGAGGGCGACCTGCCGGGCGGCACCGGCCGCGCATTCGACTGGGGGCGCCTCGCGGCGGACGTGCGTGCGCAACTGTCCCAGCCGCTGATCCTTTCCGGGGGACTGACGGCCGAGAACGTTGCGCGCGCCATTGCCGTGGTGAGGCCGTGGGCGGTGGACGTCTCGTCCGGCGTCGAGCAGCGCGACGCCGCCGGCAAGCCGCGACGCGGCCTGAAGGACCCGGCGCGCATTCGCGTGTTCGCGCAGGCGGTGTCATCCGCGGACCGGGCGCTCGGCGATCGTACGGAAGCCGTTTGCTAGAATCGACCGGGTGCAGATGGCCGAACTATCGCGAAGCAGCATCGACCTGCCCGACGAGCGCGGGCATTTCGGGCCCTACGGCGGCGTGTTTGTCGCCGAGACGCTGATTGCCGCACTCGACGAGCTGAAGACGCAGTACGCGCGCTATCGCGACGATCCGGAATTCGTCGCCGAATTCCAGCGCGAGCTTGCGCACTACGTCGGCCGGCCCTCGCCCGTCTATCACGCCGAGCGCTGGTCGCGCGAGCTCGGTGGCGCGCAGATCTGGCTCAAGCGCGAGGATCTGAACCACACCGGCGCGCACAAGGTGAACAACTGCATCGGCCAGGCGCTGCTCGCGAAGCGCCTCGGCAAGCCGCGCGTGATCGCCGAAACCGGCGCGGGCCAGCACGGCGTCGCCACGGCGACGGTGGCCGCGCGCTTCGGCATGGAATGCGTCGTCTACATGGGTTCCGAGGACGTGCGGCGCCAGGCGCAGAACGTGTATCGGATGAACCTCCTCGGCGCGCGCGTCGTGCCGGTCGAGTCCGGATCGAAGACGCTGAAGGACGCACTGAACGAGGCAATGCGCGACTGGGTGACCAACGTCGACACGACGTTCTACATCATCGGCACCGTCGCCGGCCCGCATCCGTACCCGATGCTCGTGCGCGATTTCCAGAGCGTCATCGGCCGCGAATGCGTGACGCAAATGCCGCAGGCAGCCGGCCGGCAACCCGACGTCGTCATCGCCTGCGTCGGCGGCGGCAGCAACGCAATGGGAATCTTCCATGCGTACGTGCCCGACCGCGCGGTGAAGCTCGTCGGCGTCGAGGCAGCGGGGGAGGGCATCGCCACCGGCCGTCACGCGGCGTCGCTCGGTGCCGGGCGTCCGGGCGTTCTGCACGGCAATCGCACGTACCTGCTGCAGGACGCGAACGGCCAGATCGTCGAGACGCATTCGGTGTCGGCGGGCCTCGACTATCCCGGCGTCGGTCCCGAGCACGCGTGGCTCAAGGACACCGGGCGTGCCGAATACGTGTCGATCACCGACGACGAGGCGCTCGCGGCATTTCACACGTGCTGCCGCATCGAGGGCATCATTCCGGCGCTCGAATCGGCGCACGCGCTCGCCTATGCCACGAAGCTCGCGCCGACGCTGCCGCGCGACCGGATTCTCCTCGTCAATCTCTCCGGCCGCGGCGACAAGGACATGGCGACGGTGGCCGAGCGGTCGAAGGGTCCATGAATCACAAAGCGTCCATGAATCGTATCGACGCCGCGTTCGCGCGACAGCGCGCGGCGGGGCGCACGGTGCTGATCCCGTACGTGACGGCCGGCGACCCGTCGGTCGCAGTGACGGCGGACATCGTCGACGCGCTGGTCGACGCAGGCGCCGACGTGATCGAGCTCGGCGTGCCGTTCTCCGATCCGATGGCCGACGGACCGGTGATCCAGCGCGCCTCCGAGCGGGCGCTTGCGCAGGGCGTCGGGCTCGCGAACGTGCTCGACCTGGTTGCCGGGTTCCGGCGCCGCAACGCCGTGACGCCGATCGTGCTGATGGGTTACGCCAATCCGATCGAGGCGATGGGCGTCGACGCATTCGTCGACCGCGCGCGCAACGCGGGCGTCGACGGCGTCATCGTCGTCGACTATCCGCCGGAAGAGGCGCAGGAATTCGCGGCGCTCCTGCGCGAGCACGACATTGCGCCGATCTTCCTGATCGCGCCGACGACGCCGATCGCGCGGATCGCCCGCATCGCGGCGCTCGCGGCGGGATTCGTCTACTACGTCTCGCTCAAGGGCGTCACCGGGGCGAGCCATCTCGACGCCGACGAAGTGCCGCGCAAGCTCGACGACATCCGCCGGCACATCGCGCTTCCGGTCGGCGTCGGCTTCGGCATCCGCGATGCGCAGAGCGCCCGCGCGCTCGCGGCGCATGCCGACGCGGTCGTCATCGGCAGCCGCATCATCGACGAGATCGAGCACGGCGCTCCCGCGGACGCCGCGCGGCGTGCCGGCGCGTTTCTCGCCGGCATCCGCAGCGCGCTCGATGCGCGCGCAGAGGCCGTCCCGGCGTGAGCCCGAAGCGAGTAGTCCGGTGAGCTGGCTGCAGAAGCTCCTTCCGCCGCGCATCAAGAGCACGCCGGGCGTGCGCAAGACGCCCGTTCCCGAAGGACTCTGGGTCAAATGCCCGTCGTGCGAAGCGACGCTCTACCGCACCGACCTCGAGAAGAACCTGCTTGTCTGCCCGAAGTGCAATTTCCACGATCGCGTCGGCGCGCGCGAGCGCATCGAGCAGCTGCTCGATCCCGAGGGGCGCTTCGAGATCGGCCTCGAGGTCGTGCCGATCGACAGCCTGAAATTCAAGGACACGAAGAAGTATCCGGAGCGGCTCGAGGCGGCGCTCGAGGAAACCGGCGAGACCGACGCGCTGGTCGTGATGCAGGGCAGCGTCAAGAGCGTTCCGCTCGTGCTCGCGGCATTCGAGTTCGGTTTCATGGGTGGCTCGATGGGGTCGGTCGTCGGCGAGCGCTTCGTGCGCGGCGTGCGCGTCGCCTACGAGAACCGGCTGCCCTTCGTGTGCGTGGCGGCCTCGGGCGGTGCGCGCATGCAGGAAGGTGTCAATTCGCTGTTCCAGATGGCGAAGACGACCGCGGTGCTGCAGGAGCTGACGCGCCAGCGCCTGCCGTTCGTGTCGATCCTCACCGACCCGACGATGGGCGGCGTGTCGGCGTCGTTCGCGTTCGTCGCCGATATCGTGCTCGCCGAGCCCGGCGCGCTGATCGGATTCGCCGGGCCGCGCGTGATCGAGCAGACGGTGCGCGAGAAGCTGCCCGAAGGCTTCCAGCGCGCCGAGTTCCTGATCGAGAAGGGCGCGATCGACATGATCGTCGACCGCCGCAGCCTGCGCGATGAACTCGCGCGGCTGCTCGCGCTGTTGACGCATCAGCCGGCGCCGGCGTAGCGCTGCGCCACTCGCCGCGCGAAATCACCGACGGAAGCGCCGAAATGCCGGCGGATCGGCCGGTCTTCGGAAACGAGCGCTTCGTCACGCCATCCGACCCGGCGCACCCGGACGCACCCTTGGCAAATCCGGAATCCCTGGCCGACTGGCTCGCGTATCTCGAGACGCTGCATCCGAAGGCGATCGCGATGGGGCTCGACCGCGTCGCAACCGTCACGGCGAGGATGGCGATCGACGTCGGCTGCCCCGTGATCACCGTCGGCGGCACGAACGGCAAGGGATCAACGTGCGCGATGCTCGACGCGATCTATCGTCACGGCGGATACCGGGTCGGCCAATACACGTCGCCGCACCTGCTGCGCTTCAACGAACGCGTCCGGATCGACGGCGAGGAGGCTTCGGACGGGATGCTCGTCGCGGCGTTCGCGCGCGTCGAGCAGGCGCGCACGGCGAGCGACCCTGCGACGCCGCTCACCTACTTCGAGTTCAGCACGCTCGCCGCGCTTCATGTTTTTGCGGCCGCGCGCCTCGAAGTGCTCGTGCTCGAGGTAGGCCTCGGTGGCCGGCTCGACGCGGTCAACGCAATCGACGCGGACGTCGCGGTGGTCACGGCAATCGACATCGACCACGTCGATTACCTGGGCTCCACGCGCGAGGACATCGGCCGCGAGAAGGCCGGCATCTTTCGCGCAGGCAGGCCGGCGATCTGCGGCGACGCCGATCCTCCCCGCTCGCTGGTGGCGCATGCCGCGGCGGTCGGCGCGCCGCTATGGCGGATCGGCCATGAATTCGCCTATCGCGTGACCGGAACGCAGTGGGCGTATCGCGGGCCGGGGGGAAGCCGGCACGGATTGCCGATCCCGGCGCTACGCGGCGCCTATCAGCTCGCGAATGCGGCGACTGCGCTCGCCGCCACCGACGCGATGCGCGAGCGGTTGCCGGTATCCGCAGGGGCGGTCCGCGACGGATTGGTCCGCGTCGAGCTCGCGGGCAGGTTCCAGGTGCTGCCCGGGCGACCGACGATCGTGCTCGACGTCGCCCACAACCCGCAGGCCGCGCGCGCATTTGCGGCCACGCTCGGCGACATGGGCTTTCATCCGCGCACGCATGCGGTATTCGCGATGCTTGCCGACAAGGACATCGACGGCGTCGCCGAAGCCGTGGCACCGCGCGTCGATACGTGGTTCGTGGCGCCGTTGCCGGGCCCGCGTGGAGCCTCCGCCGAGCGCATCGCACAGGCGTTGCAGGACGCCGGCGTCTCCGCGCAATCGATCCGCGCGTTCGGCGACGTGCAGCAGGCCTTCGCCGCCGCGCGCGAGGGTGCAGACGAGGCTGATAGAATCGCGGCCTTCGGATCGTTCCTGACTGTCGCTGCGGCGCTTGCCGCGACGCGCAGCCAACGCTCCGGTTCATGATGGCGATGGCGGAAGCGGATATCAACGTAGACGAGTTGCGACGGCGTGCGCGACGCCGGCTGGTGGGCGCTGTCGTGCTGGCTCTCGGCGTCGCCGTCGTCGTGCCGATGCTGCTGGAGACCGACGAGAAGCCGCTGCCCGAAGACGTTTCGGTGAAGATTCCGCCGATCGACGACGGCAAGTTCGAGAATCGGCTCGCCGAGTATCGCGCGGCCGACACGCCTGCCCCTGCAGCGGCGCCCGCCGACGCTGCCCGGAATGGCGCGGCGAAGGACGCCGCGACGCCCGCGCCGGCGCGGACATCCAAGTACGACACGCGCATTTCCGACGACTCCGCGAATGCGGTCGCGCCGTCACCGCCCGCCGTTGCGCCGCAGACCGCTGTCGTACCGTCGCCGCCCGCCGCAACTCCGCAGCAACCTGCCGCGCCGTCGAAGGCAGCGCCGCAGGTTGCGAAGGCACCGGCCGCCGCGGAAACGTCGAAAACGCCCGAAGTGCGCGCGGCCGACACGCAAACGCACGCGCCCGCTGCGCACGACGGCTTCGCCGTGCAACTCGCGGCATTCGCCGACGACAAGGGCGCCAATGCGCTCGCGGGTCGCTTGAAGAAGGCTGGTTACACCGCATATACGGAGCCTCTGAAGACCAGCAAGGGCACGCTGTGGCGCGTGCGCGTCGGTCCCTATTCTTCCCGCGACGCCGCAGTGGCGGCGCGGGACAAGCTGAAGGCCGAAGGCCAGAGCGGCATTGTCGCCGCTGTCAAATAGATCGCGCGGCGCGGCCGGCTCGCGACGATCGCAACGGATTCCACCTGGGGCGCGGTGGTGCGTGATGCGAATGACTGGAACACGCGGAGCGATCGCAGGACACGATGACGACGTTCGACTGGGTGGTCATCGCGGTCGTCGCGCTGTCGACGCTGGCGGCGTTCTTTCGGGGCGTCGTGCGCGAGCTGATCGCGCTGGTCGCCTGGGTGCTCGGCTTCGTCGGCGCGATCGCGTTCACGCCGGCGCTCGGTGCGATGCTTCCCGATCTCCCGGAATATCCGGCCGTGCGTTACATCGTCGCCTTCGCCCTCATCATCATCGGCGCATTGCTCGCGGGCGCCCTGATCGCATGGCCGCTGTCGAGCGCCGTGCGCGCGGCGGGTCTGGGCTTCGTCGATCGCTTCCTCGGCTCGATCTTCGGGCTCGCGCGCGGCGCCGCGCTGGTGCTGGCATTCGTGCTCGTCGCCGGCCTGACGCCGCTGCCGCGAACGCACTGGTGGCAAAGCGCGTTGCTGGTGCCGCCGCTCGTCGCGGGCGTCACGGCGCTTGCGCCGCACCTGCCTGCCGCGCTCACGGGACGGCTGAACTATTCCCGCGGCGGCGCGGCGCCGAAGAACATTCCGGCGCAGGCGTGATCGTGCGAGCCGGAAACTAGGATGAAACACCCCCCCACGCTCGCTCCGCTCGCTGCCCTGCAGGGGGCAGGTCAGTCGGTCGGGGCGGCCCTTCCCGACTCGGATCAACTTCCCCCCACGCTCGCTCCGCTCGCTGCCCTGCAGGGGGCAGGTCAGTCGGTCGGGGCGGCTCTTCCCGACTCGGATCAACTTCCCCCCACGCTCGCTCCGCTCGCTGCCCCCCAGGGGGCAGGTCAGTCGGTCGGGGCGGCCCTTCCCGACTGACATGTGCGGAATCCTGGGTGCCGTCGCGCATGCGCCGGTCAATCAGCTGCTCTACGACGGCCTTCTGCTGCTGCAGCACCGCGGGCAGGACGCGGCCGGCATCGTCACGAGCGAAGGCCCGGTGTTTCACACGTACAAGGGCCCGGGGTACGTCCGCGACGTCTTCCGGACGCGCAACATGCGCGAGCTGCAGGGCACGACCGGCATCGCGCACTGCCGCTACCCAACGGCGGGCAACGCCTATTCGGATCTCGAGTCGCAGCCGTTCTACGTCAATTCGCCGTTTGGACTCTCGCTTGGCCACAACGGCAATCTCACGAACAGCGAGGCGCTGAAGCGCGAGCTGTGGGAGCTCGACTTCCGTCACGTCAATACGAATTCCGACAGCGAGGTGCTGCTCAACGTGCTCGCGCTCGAGCTCGAGCGTGCCGCGCAGCACCACCGGCTGGATCCGGAAGCCATCTTTCGTGCGGTGGCCGGCGTGCACCGGCGCTGCCGCGGCGCGTACGCGGTCGTCGCCATGATCGCGGGTTACGGGATGCTCGCGTTCCGCGACCCGTTCGGAATCAGGCCGCTGATCGTGGGCGCCAATCGCGCGTCCGGCGGCCCCGAGTATCTCGTTGCTTCGGAATCGGTCGCGCTCGAGCCGCTCGGTTTTTCGGTACTGCGCGACGTGCATCCGGGCGAAGCCATATTCGTCGACCAGGCGGGGACGTTCCATGCGCGGCAGTGCGCGCAGAACCCGTCGCTCAATCCGTGCATCTTCGAGTATGTCTACCTCGCGCGTCCCGATTCGGTGCTCGACGGCACGTCCGTGTACGAGGCGCGGCTGCGGATGGGCGCGGCGCTGGCGAGGAAGATCCGCCACATCCGCGAGGCGCAGGACATCGACGTCGTCATTCCGATTCCCGATTCGAGCCGGCCCTCCGCGCTCGAGCTCGCGAACACGCTCGGCAAGACCTATCGCGAAGGATTCGTGAAGAACCGCTACGTCGGCCGGACATTCATCATGCCGGGCCAGGCGCTGCGCAAGAAGAGCGTGCGCCAGAAGCTGAATCCGATCGGCATGGAGTTCAAGGACAAGGTCGTGCTGCTCGTCGACGATTCGATCGTCCGCGGCACGACGTCACGCGAGATCGTGCAGATGGCGCGCGACGCCGGCGCGCGCAAGGTGTATTTCGCGTCGGCGAGCCCGCCGGTGCGCTTCCCGAACGTCTACGGCATCGACATGCCGAACCAGGACGAGCTGGTCGCCACCGGTCGCACCGAACCCGAAATCGCGCGCGAGATCGGCGCCGATCTGCTCGTCTACCAGGAGCTCGACGCGCTGAAGGCCGCGGTGCGCGACGGCAATCCGCTGCTCGGCGATTTCGAGGCGTCGTGCTTCGACGGCCGGTACATCACCGGCGACATCACTACCGGCTATCTGTCGCAGCTTGCGACGGAGCGCAACCAGGCCCGCGGCCAGGCCGAGTCCGATGCGGTCGACGACGCGCAGGCGCGCGTCGACTGATCGTGATATAGTGTCGTTGCGCCGATTTGAGCTTCAGCTTGCGGGCGCAGAATAAATTCCGCTAAAGCGAGGTCCGCTCCAGCTCGAAGATATCGGGCGGAGCACACAAAACCCGTCCGGCGGAAGCTCGACGGGTTTTTTGTTTTTGGTTTGACGGAAGGCGTTGCATCATGAGCGAGCATACGGCCGAGCGGGGCTTCACCACCGCCATTCTCCATTCCGACCGCGACGCGCCGATCGAGCACGGGGCGCTGCACAAGCCGCTGCACGTGTCGGTTGCGTATGCGTACCGGAAGTCCGCGGACCTGATCGCGGTGTTTCAGAACCGCCAATCGGGCTACGCGTACGGCCGGCAGGGCAATCCGACGACCGCGGCGCTCGAGGCGAAGATCACCGCCATGGAGCGCGGCGTCGCGACCGTCTGCTTCGGCACGGGCATGGCCGCGATCGCCGCGACGCTGCTTTCGCTGCTGCACGGCGGCGACCACATCGTCGCGAGCTCGTTCGTCTTCGGCAACACCAATAGCCTGCTCGCAACCCTCGCGGATCACGGCACGCCGGTGACGTTCGTCGATGCGACGCTCGCCGAGAATGTCGAGCGCGCGCTCTCGCCGGCGACGCGGCTCGTGTTCGTCGAGACGATCGCGAATCCGCGCACGCAGGTCGCGGACCTCGCGCGGATCGGCGCGCTGTGCCGCGAGCGCGGCCTGCTTTACGTCGTCGACAACACGATGACGTCGCCGTGGCTGTTTCGGCCGACGACCGTGCACGCCGGCCTGATCGTCAATGCCCTGACCAAGTACATCGGCGGCCATGGCAACGCGCTCGGCGGCGCGGTCACGGACACCGGGCACTTCGACTGGACGAAGTTTCCGAACATCGCTGACGGCTACAAGACGCAGAAGCCGCCGATGTGGGGTATCACGCAACTGCGCAAGAAGGGTCTGCGCGATTTCGGCGGCACGCTGACGGCGGAGCAGGCGCATCACGTCGCGGCCGGCGCCGAGACGCTGGCGCTGCGGATGGATCGGCAATGCGCGAACGCCAAGGCGCTGGCCGAGTACCTGATCAGCCATCCGAAGGTGTCGGCCGTGCACTATCCCGGATTGCCCGTCCATCCGCAGTACCACCGCGCGGAAGCGTTGTTCCGCGCGCCCGGCGCATTGTTCTCGTTCGAGCTCGCACCTGGCCACGACGTGCTCGAAGTGCTCGATCGGCTGCGCGTCGTCGTGCTGTCGTCGAATCTCGGCGACAACCGCACGCTCGCGATCCCGGTCGCACAGACGATCTACTGGGAAATGGGCCCGGCCCGGCGCGCCGAGATGGGCATCGCCGACTCGCTCGTGCGCGTATCGGTGGGCATCGAGGACGGCGACGACCTGATCGCCGATTTTGCGCAGGCGCTCGGCTGACCGCGACCGCTTGGCGCTGCGCGCGATCCGGGCATAATGTCCGCTCCGCTACGGGAGACCGCCATGGGCAACCGCGACAAGCAGCGCAAGGAACCCAAGAAGCCGAAGCAGCCGAAGAAGCCGACGCCGAAAGCGTGACGCAACCCCGGGGCTCGACGGGCCCCGGGCGGCTTGTTCTGGCTAGCGTGCCGGCGCGCGCGCGCCGGGGCGCGGCACGAATGCGCGCTGCATCGCCACTACGACCGGTATCCAGCCGATCCAGCGGACGAAGTCGACGATGCTTTCATCCCACACCCACTCGCCGGGAACGATACCCTCGGCGAGCCGATCGTCGATCCAGCCGAAGCCCGTGAGCCACGCGACGACGACGGCGAGCGTCGCCAGCTGGTGGCGATGCGGGGGGCGCAGCATCCGCAGGAGCGGTGCCGCCACCAGGCCCCCGACGATCATCGCGTAGATCGCCGCCCTGAGCGCACGCTCGCCCGTGAGCGCGTCCGCCAGCAGCGGCTCGCTGACGATCATCTTGGCGGCCGTCCAGCCGATGATGGCGGCGCCCAGCCACAGGATGACCGGATAGCGCTCCACCCATTTCAGGACCAGCGTCGATCCCCAGATCACGATCGGGATCGACACGGCGAGGCCGATCAGCACCAGCAGCATCGAGCCGTGCGCCGCGCCGCCGACGGCGAGCACGTTGTCGACGCCCATCACCGCGTCGGCGATGATGATCGTTTGCACGGCGCCGCGCACCGACGACTTGGCCGCAATGCCGGAGTCGTCGCTGCCCCCGCCCTCGTGCGTGAGCTTCCAGCCGACGTAGACGAGCGCGAGCCCGCCGATCAGCAGGAAGCCGGGGATCTTCAGGAGCCACACGACGATCGCGGTGAGCGCCGCCCGTACGGCAATCGCGCCGACCGTGCCCCAGACGATGACGCGCCGCTGCGACGCGACGGGCACGTTGCGGGCCGCGAGGCCGATCACGATCGCGTTGTCGCCGGCGAGGATCAGGTCGATGACGATGATCGAGGCGAGCGCGGAAAACCAGGGAGCGGAGAAGAGTTCCGGATTCATGGGGCTGAGAGCTCAGGGATTGGCATTGATCTGACCCGGCCCGGCGCGCCCCGGTTCACCCGGCAATCTCGCGGCTTTGCGTGCCGCCGGCGTCGACCTCGAGAAAAAGGCCGTGATCGTGCCAGTCGGGGAGCACGATGCGCTCGCGCGACGTCCCGTCGACGACGCTCGAATGCCGCGCCGGGCGGTGCGTATGGCCGTGGATGATCCGCGGCACGCCGAAGCGGCGGAAGGCCTGCTCGATGGCCGCGGCGTTCACGTCGAGAATCGCATCGGGCTTGCGCGACGTTGCGGCGCGGCTTTCCCGGCGCAGCCAGGACGCGATCGCGCGCCGCACGCGGTAGGGCAGCCGCAGCAGCCGCCGTTGCACGCGCGGATCGCGCGACCAGGCGCGGTAGCGCTGATACTGCGTGTCGTCCGTGCAGAATTCGTCGCCATGCGTGACGAGCGTCGGCGTGCCGCCCAGGTCGACCACCGTCTGTTCGCCGAGGAGCGTCGCGCCGGTTGCGCCGGCGAAATCGTCGCCCAGCAGGAAATCGCGGTTGCCGCGGGCGACGAACACCGGCACGCCGGCGTCGCTCACGCTGCGCAGCGACGCCACGACGGCCTGCGCGAACGGCTCGAGGCGCTGGTCGTCGCCGAGCCAGGCGTCGAACAGGTCGCCCATCACGTACACGGCGGACGCCGCGCGCGCCGGGCCACGGGCAAACGCGTGGAATGCGGCGAGCGCTCCGTCGCGCCCGGGCGCAAGATGGAGGTCGGAGATGAAAAGCGCCGGTGCGCCTGGCGTCGCAGCGCCCGCGCTCACCGTCTGCTGTCCCCCGTCGCGCCCCCGAGGAAATTCACCGCGCGGACTCGACTTCCTCCGCGCGCGTGATGACGACGTCGCCGGTGGGCACGTTTTCGTGCATGCCCGAGCGGCCCGTCGGCACGCCCGCGATCCGGTCGACGATGTCGGTGCCGGCTTTCACCTTGCCGAACACACAATAGCCGTAGTGCTGCGCGCTCGGCGCCTTGTAGTCGAGAAACGCGTTGTCGGCGACGTTGATGAAGAACTGCGCCGTCGCCGAATGCGGATCCGACGTGCGGGCCATCGCGACGGTGTAGCGCGCGTTCTTCACGCCATTCGCCGCCTCGTTGGCGACCGACGCCCGCGTCGGCTTCTGCTGCATGCCCGGCGTGAAGCCACCGCCCTGGATCATGAAGCCGGGGATCACGCGATGAAACAACGTGTTGTCGTAGTGCCCGGCGCGCACGTATTCGAGAAAGTTGGCGACGGTGGCCGGCGAGTTCTCGGTGTCGAGCTCGAGCGTGATGTCGCCGTGGTTAGTGTGCAGCACGACCATGTCGGTCTCCTCGCTAGTTGGCGGGCGTCACGACGCGCGCCGCCTTGATGATGACGTGCTCCTTGGGGACGTCGGTCGGGAACGGCCCGCCCGGTCCGGTGGCGCCCTTGGCGATCTTGTCGACGACGTCCATGCCGGCGATCACCTTGCCGAACACCGTGTAGCCGTAGCCTTGCGGATCCGGCGAGCGGAAGTCGAGCCGCTTGTTGTCGGCGACGTTGATGAAGAACTGCGCCGTCGCCGAGTTCGGATCGCTCGTCCGTGCCATCGCGAGGGTGCCCGGCTTGTTCGACAGTCCGGCCTTGACGCTCTGCTCGGACTCGATCGCTACCGGCGGCCGCGTCGGCCGCTGCCGGTACTCGTCGTCGTAGCCGCCGCCCTGGATCATGAAGCCCTTGATGACGCGGTGGAACTGCGTTCCGGTGTAGTGCCCCGAAGTCACGTACTTGAGGAAGTTCTCCACCGTCTTGGGCGCCGCGTCGGGATAGAGCTCGACCTTGATCGTGCCGGCCGTGGTGTCGAACTCGACCTGGGGATTGGCCGCGAAGACCGGTGACGCGGCGAGCGCGAGGGCCGCGGCGCAGAGCAGAAGAAGACGACGCATCGTATGAGACTCCGTTTCATCAAAGTTCATGGGACCGCCGGCGCGTTCGATCGTGCCGTGCGGGACATTCGTCACTTCGGCGCGGACGAGACCTCGCGGATCTGCTTGAGCTTCGCGCCGGCCGTCCGGTTGCGCTTGTCGAGCGCCACCGTCTTTTCGTATTCGGCTTCCGCAAGACGCGCGTAGACGTCGCCCAGGTTTTCGTGCGCGACCGCATAGTCAGGGGCGGTCTGCACGGCGCGCTCGAGCTCGTCGCGCGCAAGTGCGTATTCCCCTTTTTGCGCATAGAGCACGGCGAGGTTGTTGCGCGGCTCGGGCAATTCGGGAAAGTCGGCGAGCACGCCGCGGAACACGGCGATCGCCTCGTCGGTCTTCCCCTGGTCGGACAGGGCGAGTCCCTTCATGAAGCGCGCCTGCGGCTCGCGCGGCCGCTCGGCGGAAAGCACGTCGAGCTTGGCGATCGCCTCCGCATATTGCTTGCGATCGATGAGATCGCGCGCCTCGTGCAGCGATTGCGCATAGACCTTGCGTGCGACCTCGCCCATGTCGCGCGGGTCCTGCGTCGCCGGCGGCGCCTGGGCGGCAGCCGTCACGGCGGCGAGCGCGAAGAGCAGGGCAGTGCGGTGCGTGATTGCGCGGATGGACATGGCGCCAGGCGGGAGGCCGCAGGTGGAGCGGCCCGATTCTAGCAAGCCTTGCGCGCGAGCCGCTCCCGGCACTCTGCGCGCCGTACTCGATTCGCCCGCGCGCGCAACGTCAGCCCACGGGTGTCGTTCCCGGCTCGCCGCGCAGCCTTGCGGCGGTCGTGTCGATCAGCCGGCGCGCGATCGACACGCCGCTCGGCAGGTCGGGCAATGCGTTCACGCCGAACCAGCGCACGTCGGCAATTTCGGCCGGATCGGGCCGGAGCACGCCGCCCGCGTAGTGCGCGGTATAGGCGATCATCAGCGAATGCGGGAATGCCCAGGACTGGCTGGCGAAATAGGCGAGGTCGGTGACGTCGATGCCGACTTCCTCGTGCACCTCGCGATGAATGCAGTCCTCGATTGTCTCGCCCGGCTCGACGAAGCCCGCGAGCGCGCTGTACATCGCGCCGGGAAATCGGTTGGCGCGCGCCAGCAGCAGCTCGCGCTCGCGCGTGACGAGCACCATCATCGCCGGCGACACGCGGGGATACGCGACGTAGCCGCACGCCGGGCATTGCTTCGCGCGCTCGCCGTCCTTGTCGCGCGTCGGCGTGCCGCAACGGCCGCAGAAACGGTGCGTCCGGTCCCATTCGACCACCTGGAACGCCCGCTGCGCGAGCGACAGCGTGACATCGGGCATGCGCGGAAACAGCGCGCGCAAGCCGATGAGCGTGAAGCCGGCGGGCGCCACGGCATCGTCGCCCAGCACGATCGCCATGCAGTCGACGCCTTCCAGGCGGCCGAGGTAGTGGCGCACGCCGGTGATGCCGGCACGCTCGAGCTCGGTGAGTGTCGGCACCACCGGCGCCTCCGCGCTGCCGCCGATCAAAAGCTTCGTACCCGCGAATGCGAATGCGAGCGTGCGGTCGGACAACGACGGCGGCGCGACGGCCAGCGGCGTGAAACCGGTGGGCGTGTGCATTACGGCGCGCGTCCCGACGGCACCTGGCCGCCGCGCCTGCGTCGCGGCAGCCGCGCGTTCACGTCGTCAGCGACAACGGCAGCGTGCGAAGTCGCTTGCCCGTCGCCGCAGCGAGTGCGTTCGCGACGGCGGGCGCGATCGGTGGCACGCCCGGCTCGCCGACGCCGGTCGGCTTGTCCGTCGACGCGACGATGTGCACGTCGATTGCCGGCATTTCATTGATGCGCAGCACGCGATAGTCGTGGAAGTTCGATTGCTCGGCGCCGCCGTCCTTGATCGTGATCGCGCCGAACAGCGCGGCCGAAAGACCGTAGCCTATGCCGCCTTCCATCTGCGCGCGGACGTTGTCGGGATTTACGGCAAGGCCGCAATGGACGGCGCAAACGACGCGGTCGACCGTGAACGTGCCGTCGGCACGGACCGTCACTTCTGCGACCTGGGCGACGGCGGTATGGAACGATTCGTGGACGGCAATGCCGCGGCCGCGCTTTTCGCCGCTCTTGCCCGGCGCAAGCGGCTTTTCCCAACCCGACTTTTCCGCAACCAGCTCGAGCACCGCAAGGTGCTTGGGCTGCTTCGCCAGCAGCGTCCTGCGGAATGCCACCGGATCCTTGCCGGCCGCGGCAGCCAGCTCGTCGACGAACGTCTCGGTGGAATAGGCGGTGTGCGTCGATCCCACGGAGCGCCACCACAGCACCGGCACGCCGATCTTCGGCGAATGCAGGTCGACGTTCAGGTTCGCGATCGCGTACGGCAGCGTCGAAGCACCTTCCACCGACGTGCCGTCGATGCCGTTTTTCACCATCATCGGCTCGAACACCGTGCCCGAAAGGATCGACTGGCCGACGATCCGGTGCTGCCACGCGATCGGGTTGCCGTCGGCGTCGAGTCCCGCCTGCAGCGCGTGGTAGTACGCCGGCCGGTAATAACCGGCGCGCATGTCGTCTTCGCGCGTCCAGACGAGCTTGACCGGCACCGCGCGCGCGCCCTGCGCGGCGAGTCCCTTCGCGATCGAAGCGGCCTCGACGAGATAGTCGGACTGCGAGCACGCGCGGCGCCCGAAGCTGCCGCCGGCGAACAGCTGGTTGATGAACACCTGCTCGGGCTTCAATCCGACGGTCGCGGCGATGGCAGCCTGGTCGCCCGACTGGAACTGCTCGCCGTTCCAGACCTCGCAACGATCGGCGTCGAGCCGGACGACGCAATTCATCGGCTCCATCGCGGCATGGGCGAGGTACGGGAATTCGTACGCCGCCTCGAGCTTGCGGGCGGCCTTGCCGAGCGCAGCCGAGACGTCGCCGTCGTTGCGCGCCACGCTCCCCGGCGTTGCGGCGAGCCGCTTGAACTCGGCCAGGATGTCGGCCGACGAATACTTGAAGCCGGTCGTCTCGTGCCACTCGATCTTCAGCGCGTCGCGGCCTTTCTTCGCGCTCCAGAAGCCGTTTGCGACGACCGCTACTCCGTTCGGCACCTCGACGACGTAGCGCACGCCCGGAACGCCTTGTACGCCGGCCGCGTCGAGGCGCTTGACGCTCGCGCCGAAGCGCGGCGGATGGGCGACGACCGCGGTCAGCATGCCGGGCAGGTTCACGTCCTGCGTGAACATCGCGATGCCGGTCGACTTCGCCTTCGAATCGGTGCGCGGCGCGCCCTTGCCGATGTAGACGAAGTCCTTCGGGTCCTTCACCTTCGGCGTTGCCGGTACCGGCTGCCTTGCCGCCGCGGACGCGAGCTCGCCGAACGTCGCCTTCTTCCCGCTCGCGTGCGAAAGCACGCCGTTTTTTACGACGACCGCATCGGCCGGAACCTTCCAGCGCTCGGCGGCGGCGGCCACGAGCATCGCGCGCGCCGCGGCGCCCGCCTGCCGGTACTGATCGAACGAATTCGCCATAGCCGTCGACCCGCCCGTGCCCTGCGCCGGGCCCCAGAACAGGTTGTTGTACCGTTTCGCGTCGACGGGCGCGCCTTCGACGCGAACTTGCGACCATGCGGCGTCGAGCTCGTCGGCGACGAGCATCGGCAGGCCGGTATACGTTCCCTGTCCGAGCTCGACGTGCTTGACGATGATGGTCACCGTGTTGTCCGGCGCGATGCGCAGGAACGGATTCGGCGCGAACGGGCCGCCGTCCGGCGCCGCGGCCTTTGCCTGTGCCGCGGCGTCCTCATTGCAGATGCCGAGCGTCAGTCCCGCGCCGGATGCGGCCGTGATCTTCAGGAATGTTCGCCGCGTGAGCGGGCGGGCGGGCGGGATGGCACGCATGCGCATCGGGTTCATCGACGTCTCCTATGCGGGCAGGCTTCGGCCCGCTTCCTTGATCGCCGCGCGAATGCGGACGTACGTCGCGCAACGGCAGATGTTGCCCGCCATCGCGGCGTCGATGTCGGCGTCGCTCGGACTGCGGTTCTTCGCGAGCAGTGCGGCCGCCGACATGATCTGCCCTGACTGGCAATAGCCGCATTGCGGCACGTCGAGCTTCTGCCACGCCGCCTGCAGCGCCTGTCCCTGCTTCGTCTTCAGTCCTTCGATGGTCGTGACCTCCGCTCCCTGCCTGATCGATGACAGCGGCGTCTGGCACGAGCGCACGGGCTGTCCCTCGACGTGAACGGTGCACGCGCCGCACAGTGCCATGCCGCAGCCGTATTTCGTGCCGGTGAGCTTGAGTGAGTCGCGCAGGATCCAGAGCAGCGGCGTGTCGCCGGGGACGCTTGCGGCGACGTCGACGCGCTCCTTGTTGACGAAAAAGGTCGGCATGTGGCCTCCGGAACGACGCCTGGCGCGAACGCCGGGCGGAAACCGCCAATGTTAGGCGATGGGCGACCGCTATAATCGAAGCATTGCAAATCGATGAAGGCCACTGCCATGGAAGCCGAACACGTCAACGCCATCGGCAACGCGATCGCGGGATTGAAGGATCGCGCGGCGCAGCTTCGGAGGTATCTTTGACTTCGACGTGAAGTCGGCGCGGCTCGCGGCCGTCGATCGCGAGCTCGAGGATCCGAAGGTCTGGGACAATCCGCAGCGCGCGCAGGAGCTGGGCCGGGAAAAGAAGGCGCTCGACGGCGTCGTTCTCACGCTCACCGGTCTCGCCACTCATCTGGATGACAGCGGCCAGCTGTTCGACCTCGCACGCGACGAGCGCGACGACGCCGCGCTCATCGCCGTCGAAGCCGACGTCGCGAAGCTCGAGCGCGCGGTCGCCGACCTGGAATTCCGGCGGATGTTTCACAATCCGCTCGACCCCGGCAACGCGTTCGTCGACATCCAGGCGGGCAGCGGCGGCACCGAGGCGCAGGACTGGGCGGAGATGCTGCTGCGGATGTATCTGCGGTACTGCGAGCGCAAGGGCTATGCGGTCGAAGTGCTCGAGGAATCGCCGGGCGACGTCGCCGGAATCAAGAGTGCGTCGATCAAGGTCGACGGCGAGTACGCGTACGGATTCCTGCGCACGGAAACCGGCGTGCACCGGCTCGTGCGCAAAAGCCCGTTCGATTCCAACGCCCGCCGGCACACGTCGTTCGCGAGCGTGTTCGTCTATCCCGAGGTGGACGAGTCGATCGAGGTTGACATCAACCCGGCGGACCTGCGCATCGATACCTATCGCGCGTCGGGTGCGGGCGGCCAGCACGTCAACAAGACCGATTCCGCCGTGCGCATCACCCACCTGCCGACGAACATCGTCGTGCAATGCCAGACCGATCGTTCGCAGCATCGCAATCGCGCCGAAGCCTTCGCGATGCTGAAGTCGAAGCTCTACGAGCTCGAGCTCCGCAAGCGCCAGGAGCAGCAGGCGAGGCTCGAGGATTCGAAGACCGACATCGGCTGGGGCCATCAGATCCGCTCGTACGTGCTCGACCAGTCGCGGATTAAGGACCTGCGGACGAACTACGAGGTGGGCAACACGCAGGCGGTGCTCGACGGCGATCTCGACGACTTCATCGCCGCCAGCCTGAAGCAGGGTGTCTAGGAACCCACAACTCGAGTTCGCCTGAATGACGCATTCCATCGAACCGGCAACGTCCGCCGACGAGAACCAGATCGTCGCCGAGCGCCGCGCGAAGCTCGCGGCGCTGCGCGCGTCGGGCAACGCCTATCCGAACGATTTCCGGCGCGACGCGCTCGCGGCCGACCTGCACGCCGCGCACGGCAACACGGGGAACGCCGAGCTCGAGCCTGCGGGCATTCGCGCGGCCGTGGCCGGCCGGATGATGCTGAAGCGCGTGATGGGCAAGGCGTGCTTCGCGACGCTGCAGGACATGTCGGGGCGCATCCAGCTCTATGTGACGCTGGACGGCGTGGGCGAGGAAGCGCTCGCCGCGTTCAAGCACTGGGACCTGGGCGACATCGTCGGCGCGGCCGGAACGCTGTTCAGGACGAAGACCGGCGAGCTGTCGATCCGGTGCGATTCGGTGCGGCTGCTCGCGAAGGGGCTGCGGCCGTTGCCGGAAAAGTTCCACGGCATCACCGACACCGAGCAGCGCTACCGGCAGCGGCATCTCGACCTGATCACCAACCCGGCGGCGCGCGACGTGTTCGTGCGGCGCTCGCAGATCGTGCAGGCGATCCGGGAGTTCTTCGTCGCGCGCGGCTATCTCGAGGTCGAGACGCCGATGATGCACGTGATTCCCGGGGGCGCCGCGGCGCGGCCGTTCGTCACGCATCACAACGCGCTCGACATGTCGCTGTACCTGCGCATCGCGCCGGAGCTGTACCTGAAGCGACTCGTCGTCGGCGGCCTCGAGAAGGTGTTCGAGATCAACCGCAACTTCCGCAACGAAGGGATCTCGACGCGCCACAACCCCGAGTTCACGATGCTGGAGTTCTACGAGGCCTATCGGGATTACCACTACCTGATGGACCTGACCGAGGAGCTCTTCCGCACGGTGGCCGAGCGGGTGCTCGGCACCGCGCGGATCACGTATCAGGGACAGCCGATCGATCTCGGCGCGAAGTACGACCGGCTGACGATGGCCGAGGCGATCCACAAGTACAACCCGCGCTACGCGCTCGCCGAGCTCGCGAAGCCCGAATACCTGCGGGTCGCGCTCGCGCCGCACGACGTCGAAGTGTTTCCGACCGACGGCGTGGGCCTGCTGCAGCTCAAGCTGTTCGAGGCGACCACCGAAGACAAGCTCGCGCAGCCGACGTTCATCGTCGCGCATCCGACCGACGTCTCGCCGCTTGCGCGCGCCAACGATCGCGACCCCGCCGTCACCGACCGCTTCGAGCTGTTCATCACCGGGCGGGAGCTCGCCAACGGCTTTTCCGAGCTGAACGATCCCGAGGACCAGGCCGCACGCTTTGCGGCGCAGGCGAAGGCGAAGGAGGCGGGCGACGAGGAGGCGATGTACTACGACGCCGACTACGTGGGCGCGCTCGAATACGGCCTGCCGCCGACGGCAGGCGAGGGCATCGGCATCGACCGACTGGTCATGCTGCTCACCGACAGCCCCTCGATCCGCGACGTCATCCTGTTCCCGCAGCTCAAGCCCGAGAGCTAGGAAGCCTCTGCGCGCGCCCGTTCGCAGCTTCGCGCATGAGACCGTGCGAGCAGCCAGCCCGGCGGTGGGTACGGCATATACCCTGATGGGGTATAATGCCGGGATGGTTCAGGCCACGCTGGTGCGAAACGGTGGCGATGCCGCGTCGGCGTCGCCGGCTGCGCCCGATCGCGTCGATCTCGCGCTCGACGGGATGACGTGCGCCGCGTGCGCGGCGAGGATCGAGACGACGCTGAACCGGCTGCCGGGCGTACGAGCATCCGTCAACTTCGCCACCGAATCGGCGCGCGTCGACTACGACCGCGCACAGGCCGGCATCGATGTGCTGCTGGCCGCGGTAGCGCGCGCGGGCTACGGGGCGCAGGTCAAGCTCGACGATGCCGAAGCGCGCGAGCGTGAAGCCGCACGTCGCAGCGCGCAGTGGCGCGCGCTGCGCCGCGACCTCGTCGCCGCCGCGGTGCTGACCGCCCCGTTTCTCGTGCAGATGATCGTCATGTTCCTGCCCGGCGCCGCGCACGAGGAAATCCTGCCGCGCTACTGGCAGCTCGCGCTCGCGACGCCTGTCCAGTTCGTCATCGGCCGCAGGTTCTACGTCGGCGCCTGGCACGCGCTGCGCGGCGGCGGCGCCAACATGGACGTGCTGATCGCGCTCGGCACGACGATCGCGTGGCTGTGGAGCGCGATCGTCACGGTCATCGGATCGCAGCAGCACGTGTACTTCGAGGCGTCGGCCGCGATCGTCACGCTCGTGCTGCTCGGCAAGGCGCTTGAGGCGCGCGCGCGGGCGGGCGCCTCGGCGGCGATCGAGGGCCTGCTGAAGCTGCAGCCGGCCATCGCGCACGTCGTGCGCGATGGGCGGGAGATCGACGTGCCGCTCTCCAATGTCGCCGTAGGTGACCGTTTCGTCGTGCGCGCCGGCGAAGCGATTCCCGTCGACGGCACGATCACCGACGGCGCGTCTTCCGTCGACGAATCGATGCTGACCGGCGAAAGCAGGCCGGTGCCGAAGGCGCAGGGCGAAAAGGTCTACGCGGGAACGGTGAACCTGGATGGGTTCCTCCATTGCCATGCGACAGGCGTTGGCCGCGCGACGCTGCTCGCCGGCATCGTCCGTCTCGTCGAGGAGGCGCAGGGTTCCAAGGCGCCGATCCAGCGGCTCGCCGACCGCGTTTCCGGCATCTTCGTTCCGGTCGTGCTCGCGATCGCGTTCGTGACGTTCGCGCTGACCGCGTGGCTCGCAGGCGACGCGGCGGCCGGCGCCATCAACGCCGTGGCCGTACTGGTGATCGCATGCCCGTGCGCGCTCGGGCTCGCGACGCCGACGGCGATCATCGCGGGGACCGGCCGCGGCGCCGAACTCGGCGTGCTGATCCGCAACGCGGTGGCACTCGAGCAGGCAGGGCGGATGACGACGCTCGTCGTCGACAAGACCGGCACCGTGACGGAAGGCCGGCCCGCCGTGACACGCGTGCTTGTACAAGGCGACGTCGCGCCGGAAGCAGCGCTCGCAGTGGCTGCGGCGCTCGAGCGCCAGGTGATGCATCCGCTGGCGCAAGCGATCGTGGCAAAGGCTCGCGCCGACGGACTCGAGTTGCCGCACGTGTCGGAATTCGTCGCCGTGCCAGGGATGGGCGCCCATGGATCAGTCGGCGATGCGCGCCGTCCTGCCGCGGTCGGCTCGCTCGCATTTCTCGAAAGCCGCGGGATCGCGCTCGATGCCGGCCGTATGGAGACCTGGCTCGCCGGCGGCGAGAGCATCGTCGGCGTCGCGATCGACGGCGTGCTCGCCGCCGTGATCATGCTCGCCGACACCGTGCGGGCGACGTCGGCCACGGCGATCGCGCGCCTGCGCCAGAGCGGCATCGACGTCGTCATGCTGTCGGGCGACAATGCGGCGACCGTCGGGAAGATCGCGCGCGAGACCGGCATCGCGCACCACGCGGGCGGCATGACGCCCGCGGCGAAGCGCGCGCGCATCGACGCATTGCGAGCGGCTGGCGAGGTCGTCGGCATGGTCGGGGACGGCGTCAACGACGCGCCGGCGCTGGCGGCCGCGGACGTCAGCTTCGCGATCGGCGCCGGATCGGCGGTCGCCGTCGAGGCGGCCGACATCACAGTGATCCGCAACGATCTCGCAGCGGTGGCCGACGCGATCCTGCTGTCGCGCGCCACGCGCACGAAGATCCGCCAGAACCTGTTCTTCGCATTCGGCTACAACGTGCTCGGGATTCCGCTCGCCGCGCTCGGATTCCTGAACCCCGTGATCGCGGGCGCGGCGATGGCGATGAGCTCGGTGTCGGTCGTCGGCAACGCGCTGACGCTGCGGCGCTTCCGCCCGGTCATCTGAACGATTGAAGGAGCCAGGATGGACAATCTCGAGCTGAACGTGCAGGGCATGAGCTGCCAGGGTTGCGTCGCGAGCGTCACGCGCGTGCTGAAAGCGGTCCCCGGCGTGAGCGACGTGAACGTGACACTGCAGCCGCCGCGCGCGCACGTCGCATACGACAGCACGCGCACGACCGCGGCGGCACTCAAGGCCGCGGTGGAGGATGCAGGGTATGGCGTCGCGCCCTAGGAGCGCGCGTCCTGCGCACCCCGTTGTTCCACATGGGACCGGGGAGACCGCGGCACTCGGAAAGCGGCTGAACCGCATCGAGGGCCAGGTCCGCGGCATTGCGCGGATGATCGAGGACGACCGATACTGCGTCGACATCCTGACGCAGGTGACCGCCGTGCAGTCCGCGCTCGATGCGCTCGCGCGCAAGCTGCTCGAGCATCATCTGCACGGCTGCGTGACGCATGCGATTGCATCGGGCAACGGCGCGCATGCGATCGACGAAGCGCTGGCAGTGATCCGGAAGTTCGGACGCTGACGTCGCAGTCCCGACGGGACGTACTTCATCGGCAGGCGGACGCCCGTCGCGACGACGCGATGGCATAATGCCCGCGAGCGGGGTGTAGCGCAGCCCGGTAGCGCGCTTGCTTTGGGAGCAAGATGTCGGAGGTTCGAATCCTCTCACCCCGACCAGTTCGAATCGCCCGCGATGGCGCCCGCTCATGCGCGAGTGGAGCAGCGCACCCGTTGCGTGTCGCCCACGGCGGATGTACGCTGCAACCCGGAGCATTCGTCGAACGGCAGCTGATGGCTTGCCGCACTCTCGACCGGCTTCCCCCTTCCGCGGAGGGTTCATGAAAACGGCCTCCTCGATCGCCCTGTGGGTTCTGATCGCAATCGTCGGTGCGTTCTCCCTCGCGGCACTGGCGCTTGGTCGCGGCGAATCGGTGAACGCGGTGTGGCTGGTGTCGGCCGCGCTGTGCGTCTATTTGATCGCCTACCGGTTCTATTCGAAATATATCGCGGAGCGCGTTCTCCGCCTCGACGATTCGCGACCGACTCCCGCCGTGCGCCACGACGACGGGATGGACTACGTGCCGACGAACAAATGGGTGCTGTACGGGCACCATTTCGCCGCGATCGCCGGTGCGGGCCCGCTGGTCGGCCCGGTTCTGGCCGCGCAGATGGGCTTTCTGCCCGGCACGATGTGGATCCTGGCGGGCGTCGTCGTGGCCGGCGCCGTACAGGATTTCATCGTCCTGTTCGTGTCGGTTCGCCGGGACGGCAAGTCGCTGGGCGAGATGATCAAGATCGAGCTGGGCAACACCGCTGGCTCGTTCGCGCTTGTCGGCGTGCTCGCGATCATGATCATCATCCTCGCCGTGCTCGCGCTCGTGGTCGTCAAGGCGCTCGCCGATAGCCCATGGGGACTGTTCACGATCGCTGCCACGATACCGATCGCGCTGCTGATGGGCCTGTACATGCGCGTCGTTCGCCCCGGCAAGGTCGGCGAGGCATCGGTCATCGGCGTCGTCCTGCTGCTGGCGTCGATCGTATACGGGCGCACGGTCGCGGGCGACGCCGTGCTTGCCCCGATATTCACGTTGACGGGACCGCAGCTCGCATGGGCGCTGATCATCTACGGCGCCGTCGCCGCGAGCCTGCCTGTCTGGCTCATGCTGGCGCCACGCGATTACCTGAGCACGTTTCTCAAGATCGGAACCGTCGTCGCGCTCGCGATCGGCATCTATGTCGTCGCGCCGACACTGGCGATGCCGCGCACGACCCGTTTCATCGATGGCAGCGGCCCGGTCTTTTCGGGGGCGCTCTTTCCGTTCCTGTTCATCACGATCGCGTGCGGCGCGGTGTCGGGCTTTCATGCGCTGATCTCGTCGGGCACGACGCCGAAGATGATCGAGAAGGAATCGCACATGCGCTTCATCGGCTACGGCGGAATGCTCGCCGAGTCGTTCGTCGCGATCATGGCACTCACCGCCGCGTGCGTCCTCGATCCGGGCGTCTATTTCGCAATGAACGCCCCGGCGGCGGTGATCGGCACGACGGCCGCCAATGCCGCCCAGGTGATTTCGAGCTGGGGATTCACGATCACGCCGGACATGATCAACCAGACCGCGGTCGACATCGGCGAGAAGACGATCCTCTCGCGCGCCGGCGGCGCGCCGACGCTCGCAGTCGGCATGGCGCAGATTCTCGCGCAGGCGCTGGGCGGCAAGGCGATGGAGGCGTTCTGGTATCACTTCGCGATCCTGTTCGAGGCGCTGTTCATCCTGACCGCCGTCGACGCAGGCACCCGCGTGGGCCGCTTCATGATCCAGGACATGCTCGGCCATGTCTACAAGCCGCTCGGGAACACCGAGTTCCTGCCCGCGAACCTCGTCGGCACGGGGCTTTGCGTCGCCTTGTGGGGCTACTTCCTCTACCAGGGCGTCGTCGACCCGCTCGGCGGCATCAACACGCTGTGGCAGCTGTTCGGTGTCGGGAATCAGATGCTCGCCGGGATCGCGCTGCTGCTTTGCACCAGCGTGCTCGTGAAGATGAAACGCGAACGCTATGTGTGGGTGACGCTCGTCCCGGCTGCGTGGTTGCTGATCACGACGCTCACCGCGGGCGTCGAGAAGATCTTTCATCCCGACCCGAAGATCGGCTTCCTGGCGCTCGCGCGGCGCTTCAGCGCGGCTGCTGCGGAAGGGACCGTGCTCGCGCCCGCGAAGACGATCACCGAAATGCAGCGCGTCGCATTCAACAATTATCTGGATGCCGTGGTGTGCGGCGTATTCGTGCTTCTGGTGGTCGCGATGGCGTACTTCGCCCTGAGGATTAGCCTACAGGCGCTGAAACAGACGCGGCCGACGGCGCATGAGATCCCGTCACCCGTGGAGGTGGCCGCGGCATGATCGTTGAACGACTTCGCGGCGTTGCCGCCGTCTGCCGGCAGATCTTCGGGATCCCGGACTACGAGCGCTACCTGCGGCACATGCGCACGCGCCATCCGCAAGCGCCCGTCCTGTCGGAGCGGGATTATCACGCGAACGCGACCGACCGCAAATACGGGCGCAACGGATCGCGGTGCTGCTGAGCGCCCGTGGCCGTACAGCGCTCGCTTGCGCGGTCAGTGCAGCTCAGGGATGAACTTGAACGGATAGTTCGGGTCCCGGTAGTCGCCCTGCTTCTGGCGCTTCGGCAGCTTCACTTTCTCGCGCGGGACCGACTCGTGGGGAATCCGGTCGAGGATGTGCCTGATGATGTTCAGGCGCGCGCGTTTCTTGTCGTCGGAGCGCGCCACGTACCAGGGTGCCCACGACGTATCGGTGGCCGCGAACATGTCGTCGCGGGCACGTGAATACTCGAACCAGCGGCTGTACGACTTGAGATCCATCGGCGACAGCTTCCAGATCTTCCTGCCGTCCTTGACCCGCGCTTCGAGCCGGCGCGTCTGCTCTTCGGGACTCACTTCCAGCCAGTACTTGAGCAGGATCACGCCCGACTCGACGATGGCTTTCTCGACCAGCGGCACGATCGCGAGAAAGCCCTTCACCTGCTCGTCCGTGGCGAATCCCATCACGCGCTCGACGCCGGCCCGGTTGTACCAGCTGCGATCGAAGATCACGATCTCGCCGGCAGCCGGCAGATGGGTCACGTAGCGCTGCAGATACATCTGCGATTTCTCGCGTTCCGTCGGCGCCGGCAGCGCCACGACGCGGAACACCCGCGGGCTCACCCGCTCGGTGATCGCCTTGATCGTGCCGCCCTTGCCGGCGCCATCACGGCCTTCGAAGACGATGCAGACCTTCGCGCCCGCGTGCTTCACCCACTCCTGCAGCTGCACGAGCTCGACATGGAAGTCCTTGAGGATGCTCAGGTACTCCTTGTTCGAAAGTGCCCCGGCGTCCGCTGCGCTCGACACTTCGCCGCGAGCCGCGGGAGCGTGATCGCGCGACCTGTTTTCCTTCGCGGTCTTGCGCTCCTTCTTCGCCTTCCTGTTCCCAGCCATCGTGACCCCTCCCGTGCGGTCGCCTTGTCCGCGACGTCAGATGGTACCGTTGAATTCCCATCCGACCTCGGACAGAATGCCGGTTCCCGCGGTTCGAACGGGGCAGAGGGAGGCTCGATGAACGCGCGTATGTTTCCGGCAGTCGCGACGCTGCTCGTGCTATGCGGCTGCGCGTCGACGAATCCGCAACCCCAATCGGCTCGCAGCCTCGGCTGGCAATTGCCGCTCGGCCATGGCACGGTCGCGAGCTACGTGGAGACCGACGGTGCGGGAGTGCCAGCCGCGATCGGCGTCCTGTTTTCCGCAACGGCGCTCGACGGCCTGTCGATGGACTCCGACATGCACCGCTGCCACGGGCGCACGCACGAAGGCCACGTCGACGCGAAGACCCAGTGCGTGCACATGCAGGAGCACGTGATCCCCCTTCCCGACAGCGTTGCGCGACGCGCCGACGTCCCGTTCAAGTGGGTGCTGCTCAACTGGAACCCGCGCGGCCACATCCCGCCGGGCGTCTACGACATCCCGCACTTCGACATCCATTTCCAGATGGCGCCGATCGCCGACGTCTTCGCGATCGAGTCGGGTCCCTGCGGGCCCGAGCGCGTGCGCTGCGATCAGTTCGCGATCGCGAAAAAACCGCTGCCCGCGAACTACATGCACGTCGACTTCAAGGACGTCGACGCCGTCGTGCCGGCAATGGGCAACCATCTGATCGATGTCACGGGTCCCGAATTCAACCGGCAGCCGTTCACGCGCAGCTGGATCTACGGCGTGTACGACGGCAAGGTGATCTTCTACGAGCAGATGGTGAGCCGCGCCTACATGCTCGGCAATCCCCAAGGCTGCGAACCGATAAAGTCGCCGCAGGCCGTTGCCGTGAGCGGGTTCTATCCTACCGTTTCATGCGTGCGGCGCGATGCGAAATCCGGGGAAGTGACCGTGTCGATGGAACGCTTCGTTCATCGCGGCACAAGCGCGCCGGAGCCGCCGGCGGCGAAATAGCGAACCCGCCTGGCGCGCGGCGCACAGCCGCGCTCGCCGCGGTCGCCGCGTTTCTCGCCGGATGCGCCGGCGTCGAGACGCCTTCGCCCGCATACCCGCCGATCACGGCGAGCGAAGGCCGCGCGCGCGTGCAGCGGCTGCTGCCCGAGGGACTCGCCGATCGCAGCGGCTGGGCGACTGACCTCTATGCCGCCATCGCCGCGCTCGAGTTGCCGCCCACGCCCGAGAGCATTTGCGCGGTCGTCGCGATCACGCAGCAGGAGTCCGGCTTTCGTGCCGATCCGCCGGTGCCCGGCCTGCCGGCGATCGCGAAGCGGGAGATCGAGCGTCGGCGCGAGCGCGCCGGCGTGCCGAAGCTCGTGCTCGACGCGGCGCTCGCGCTGCCGTCGTCGAACGGCAAGACCTACGGCGAGCGCCTCGACGCCGTGAAGACCGAATTGCAGCTCTCCGAGCTGTACGACGACTTCATCGACCGCGTGCCGCTGGGCCGGACGTTCTTCGCCGATCGCAATCCGGTGCGCACCGCCGGGCCGATGCAGGTCAGCATCGCGTTCGCCGAGCGGTTCGCCGAGGCGAGGCCGTATCCGTATCCGCGCAAGGGCACGATCCGCGACGAGGCGTTCACGCGCCGCGGCGGCCTGTACTTCGGCATCGCGCATCTGCTCGCGTACGAAGCGCCGTACGATCGCTACCTGTTCCGCTTCGCGGACTTCAACGCCGGCCGCTACGCGAGCCGCAATGCGGCGTTCCAGAGCGCTGTGGGCGAGCTGTCGGGCGTCCCGCTCGCGCTCGACGGCGATCTGCTGCGCTATGACGGCGACAGGCCGAGCCGGGAAATCGGCAGCACCGAGACCGCGACACGGTTGCTCGCGCGGCGGCTCGGCATCGACAACGACGACATTCGTCGCGATCTCGCGCGCGGCACCGACGGCGACTTCGCGCGTACCGAGCTCTATCGGCAAGTGTTCGCGCTTGCCGACCGCACGTCCGGCAAGCGCGTCGCGCGCGCCGTGGTACCGGACATTCCACTCACGAGCCCGAAAATCACGCGCAAGCTGACGACCGATTGGTTCGCGCGCCGGGTCGACACGCGCTTCAACGCCTGCCTGGCGCGGCGCGACGCGTAGCGCCCGATGACGGACGCTGCGCTCGGTACGATGGACCCGGCCTTCCACGCCGATGCATACCTGGCACGCATCGGCTGGCGCGGAACGCTGCGGCCGTCGTTGCAGACACTCGCCGCGCTGCTCCGGGCTCACATGCGCGCGATTCCGTTCGAGAATCTCGACGTGCTGCTCGGCCGTCCGGTGCGGCTCGATCTCGCGTCGCTTGCCGCGAAGCTCGTCGACGCGCGCCGCGGCGGCTATTGCTTCGAGCATGCGACGCTGTTCGCGGCGGTGCTCGAGGCGGCCGGGTTCGCGCCGGTTCGGCACACCGCGCGCGTCGTCCTGTTCGTGCCGCGCACGCAGGCCCCGCGGACGCACATGTTCCTGACGGTCGCTTGCGATGGCGGCCGCTTCGTCGTCGATCCCGGCTTCGGCAGCCGGGCGCCGCCATTTCCGGTGCCGCTCACCGACGCGAGCGGTCCGCCACCTGACACGACCCATTGGATGGCGCGCGCCGACGGTCACTGGGTGCTGCGTGCGCGCACACCGGAGCGAGTCGTCGATTGCTGGGCGACGACGCTCGAGCCCGACAATCCCGTCGACTTCGAGCTCGGCAATCATTTCACGGCCACCCACCCGAGCTCGCCGTTCGTGAACCGGCTGATGCTGCGCGCGCAGACGGCCGACGGCTACGTCACCGTGATGAACCGCGACATCACTCACGTGCGCGGATTCGAGTCGCACGTGACGACGCTCGAGAGCCGCGCTGCACTGCGCGCACTCCTGAACGAGCGCTTCGGTTTCGACCTCCCGGAAGTCCTGTCGCTGCGCGTTCCCGCGATCGAGGGCTGGCGATGACGGCGAACAGCGGCCGCTTCGACGCACGCATGCGCGAGGACGTGGCGCGCGTCCTCGCCGAGCCGAAAATCGATTGCCATTGCCACGTCCTCGACCCGTTGCGCTTTCCGTACGGCGACGCGACGCCATACCGCCCGGCCGGACAGGAGATCGGCACCGCCGAGCAATACGCGCAAGTGCGCGTCGCGTACGGCATCGAGCGCGCGCTGCTCGTCGGGCCGAACTCGGGCTACGAGCTGGACAACCGTTGCCTGCTGGACGCGCTCGCGCACGGCGACGCCTGCCTCAAGGGCATCGCGGTCGTCGCGCACGACGCCTCCGACGCGGATCTCGTGCGACTCAAGGCCGCGGGCGTGATCGGCGTCGCGTTCAATGCGACGTACCACGGCGTCGATTACTACCGCGACACGGCCAGCCTGCTCTCACGCCTCGCCGTGCTCGACATGTGCCTTTCGCTGCAGATCGAGGGTGATCAGCTCGTCGCCTTCGCGCCGCTGCTCGAGCGTTCGGGCGTGCGCGTGCTCGTCGATCATTGCGGCCGGCCCGCGCCAGGCGCCGGGCTCGCGCAGCCCGGCTTTCGCGCGCTCCTGGCGCTCGCCGCGACGAAGCGCGTGTTCGTGAAGCTGTCGGGCTACGCCAAGTTCACACGCTCGCCGTACCCGTACGACGACGTCCGGCCGTTCGTCGACGCGCTGCTCGACGCGTTCACGCCGGACGGCTGCCTGTGGGCGACCGACTGGCCGTTCCTGCGCGCGCACGCGCGCCTCGACGTCGGCCCGTTGCTCGCGCTGGTTCACCGTTTCGTACCCGACGCCGCTGCGCGCCATCGGGTGCTGTGGCAAGCGCCCTATCGCGCGCTCGGTTTTTCGCCCTGATACGATGCCCCGATGAACACGTTCACCTGCGCCGAAATCCTCGCCGGCCGCGCGCCGCAGGACCGGTCGGTCGTCGTCAAGGGCTGGGTCCGCACGCGCCGCGATTCCAAGGCGGGCATCTCCTTCATCCACGTTTCCGACGGCTCGTGCTTCCATCCCGTGCAGGCGGTGGCGCCGAACACGCTCCCGAACTATGCGAGCGAGATCGCGCGCGTCACCGCCGGCTGCTCGGTGGCGATCACCGGGATGGTGGTGCCTTCGCCGGCGAAGGGACAGCCGTTCGAAGTGCAGGCGAGCGCCGTCGACGTGATCGGCTGGGTCGAGGATCCCGATTCGTACCCGATCCAGCCGAAGGCGCACACGCTCGAGTTCCTGCGGGAAGTGGCGCATCTGCGGCCACGCACGAATGTCATCGGTGCCGTGACGCGTGTGCGCGACGCGATCGCGCATGCGATTCACGGCTTCTTTCACGACCACGGCTTCCTGTGGATCGGCACGCCGATCATCACGACCTCCGATGCCGAAGGAGCCGGCGAGCTCTTTCGCGTGTCGACGCTCGATCTCGCGAACCTGCCGCGCACGGCGGACGGTCGCGTCGACTTCGCGCAGGATTTCTTCGGGCGAGAGGCGTTTCTCACCGTGTCGGGACAGCTCAACGTCGAGGCGTACTGCCTCGCGCTCTCGAAGGTGTATACGTTCGGTCCGACGTTTCGTGCCGAAAACTCGAACACGAGCCGGCACCTCGCGGAATTCTGGATGGTCGAGCCGGAGATCGCGTTCGCCGATCTGTCCGACAACGCGACGCTCGCCGAGGCGCTGCTGAAGCACGTGCTGCGCACGGTCCTCGCGGAGCGCGCCGACGACATGGCGTTTTTCGAGGAGCGCATCGAGAAGGGTTTGATCGCCAAGCTGACCGGCATCGTCGATGCCGAGTTCGCCCGGATGGACTATGCGGAAGCGATCCGGATCCTCACGCAGGCGAAGCAGAAATTCGAGTTTCCCGTGCATTTCGGCGTCGACCTTCAGTCCGAGCACGAGCGCTACCTGTCGGAGAGCTACGCCAGGCGCCCGCTCGTCGTGATGAACTACCCTCGGGAGATCAAGGCGTTCTACATGCGCCTCAACGACGACGGCAAAACGGTAGCCGCGATGGACGTGCTGGCGCCGGGCATCGGCGAGATCGTAGGCGGCAGCCAGCGCGAGGAACGGCTCGACGTGCTCGATGCGCGAATGGTCGAGTCGGGCCTCGATCCCGCGCACTACGGCTGGTACCGCGACCTGCGCCGCTATGGCACGGTGCCGCACGCCGGTTTCGGCCTCGGCTTCGAGCGCACGGTGGCGTACGTGACCGGGCTCGGCAACGTGCGCGATGTCATTCCGTTTCCGCGAACGCCGGGGAACGCGCGGTATTGACCCCGAAGTCAATTCAATCGACCAGCCCGCACGGTGAACGAGGCGTCGAAGCGCACGATGTTGTCGTGCCCGCCGCGCGATGCCGCAGCGACGTTGCTCACGAAATACTCGCGTGCGGTCCGTGACGGCGTCGGCCTGGCTCTCCTGCGCCCAGGCGGCGGGCAGGCTATCCGCAACGGCGGCGGGCGGTTCTCCTGCGTTGGCGCCGCCAGCCGCGGCGAGCGCCCCGACCGCGAGCGCGAGACGCAAGCGCCTCGGCGGCAAAACGCTACTTCGGCTGCTGGAACGTCGCGCGGGAAAACTCGTCGAGCGACAGCATGCCGTCGTGATTCAGGTCGAGCTGGTCGAAGATGCGTTTCGCCTGGGTGTCGCCCGCGCCGGCCGCGCCGGCCGTCGCATGCGGCGTCGCGGTGGCCTCGTTGCCGCGCGGCGCCATGTTCGTGTCGCCTGCCCCTGGCGCGGTCGACGGTGCGGCGGACGGTGCGGCGGACGGTGTCGACGTCGCGGGCGCTGCCGCATTGTAACCTGGTGCGGCGTTCGCGCCCGCGGTCGCAGTCGTGTCGGCAGCGCTCGCAACGGTCGTTCCCGCAAGCGCAACCGTCGCGACGATCAATCCGGATGCGAGCCTGCTTTTCAGTCTAAGGATCATCATGGCGCTCCTCGTGTGTGCGGTGTCGTTGATGCTTCGCTGCATGCAAGGACTCTGCCCGGATAAGCGTTTGATTTGTCGGTCACTTTGCCGCCTATCTCCCCAGGGTGACGCGGCGGCGATGTAAGGCGCGCGCGCGCGTAGGTCGAAGGCGGGCAAACCCCTCGTGCGAAGGCCGACAACGCACGCAGTCGCATCGCAGCGACACAATGCGGGCCGAATGACTTTCCATTCATGTTGAGTTCCGCGACAATGCTGCGCCAATGAGACCACCGGAGAACCCGATGTCGATGCGCGCCTTGTGCGGAGCGCTCCTTGCGTGCCTGGTTGCGATGGGTTGCGCGTCGATGGATCCGCGCGTCCAGCGAGCGGGCAACAGTCTCGATTGCGACGGCAACGGCGAATGCGCGGTCACCGTCAACGTCGACTGCAAGCGCTACTTCACGTGCGACGTGTGGGTCGACTACGACATGGTCGCCGTCCTTGGCGAGGGCCGCGCGCAGGATGTCCGGTGGAATCTCGTCGGCGAGCCGAACGCCGAATTCACGAGCGACGGCATCTCGTTCCGCAACTCGGCGTTCGACTGCAGGCCCGAGGGCAAGCAGGCGTTCGTGTGCCGCGATGCGCATCCCGGTTTCGGCGTGTTCAAGTACACGGTCAACGTCACGCTCAAGGAGAGCCCGTTCGGCCCGCGCGGCGTCCAGTCGCTCGATCGGTGGGTGGTCAACCGGTGATGAACGCAGGCGGGTCGCGTTTGCCGCTTCCTGCCGCCGGATGCGACTGTCGCGACAGCCGGCCTACGTCACGTCTCGCGTGAGCCAGCGCCGCAGTTCGGCGAGCGCTGCTGCGTCGCCCAGGTCTCGCCCGGCCTGATGCGCAGCGGCAAACGCCGCCTCGCCGAGGTGCTGGCGGGCGCTCGCGATGAACGGCGCGAGCAACGCTGCGTCGGCCGGATCGAGGTGCAGGCCCGTCTCCGCCGTCTTGGCTTCCGCGGCGCCGAAGAACCGCGCGGCCTGTTCCCATTCGCCGCAGCCGGACGCAAGCCCGGCCGCCACCTCGAGCAGGCTTTGCGCCGCCGGCCGCAAGCCGGACCCGGCAACGATGCCGAGGACTTCCTGCAACAACGACCGAGCCTTGTCGTGCGCGCCGCGCGCCGTTGCCACCAGCGCGAGGTTCAGCAGGCTGACGGCGATGATGTCGGCGTCGCCGGCCTTGCGTGCGATGTCGAGCACGCGTTCGTAGAGCGGATCCGCAGCGGCAAGGTCGCCTTCGGCGCGCGCCGTATGCGCCAGCGCGTTCAGCGCCCCGGCGACTTCGCGTGGCGTGCCGATCCGCTCGGCGAGCGCCAGACCCTCCGTCAGATGCCGCCTGGCAGCTGCGGGCTCGCCGCGGCCGAGGAGCGCGAGCCCAAGCGGCTGCAACGCCGCCGATATGCGCACCGGATCGTCGAGTTCGCGGGCGATGGCCACGCACTGCTCGAGATCGTGCTGCGCTTCCGCGTAACGGCCCATGAACGCGCCCACCTGCCCGGCGCCGAGCAGCGCGTCGCAACGCAGCTCGCGCGGGGCCTGCGCCGATCTGCAGGCGAGTGCCTCCCTCGTCGTGCGATAGCCAAGGCCCAGCAGGCCGCGGAAGATCCAGTACCGGCGCAGCGCCGAGACGAGTTGCAGGCCGTGCCGCTCGGCCAGATCGGCCTCGCACGACCACGCGCACGCGGCCAGCAGGTTGTCCCGCTCGACGTCGAGGCGCGCGAGCCACTCGCTCTGGCGCGGTCCGACGAGCTCGGGCCGCGCGCGCTGCGCGAATGCTGCGTAGAACTCGAGATGACGGGTGCGCGTGTCCGGGGTTTCGCCGGCGACATCGAGGCGTTCGCGCGCGTACTGACGCACGGTTTCGAGCAGACGGTACCGGTCCTGCGCGGGCTCGCGTTCGACCAGCGACTTCTCGACGAGGTGCGTGAGCGTATCCAGCACTTCCGACACGTCGAGGTCCGCGCCGGTGCCGACCGCTTCCGCGGCTTCCAGCGTGAAGCCGCCGGCGAACACGGCAAGCCGGCGGAACAGCGTCGCCTCGTCCGACGTCAGCAGCTCGTGGCTCCAATCGATCAGCGCGCGCAGCGTGCGCTGGCGCGGCAAGCTGGTGCGGTCGCCTCCGGTCAGCAGGCGAAAGCGATCGTCGAGACGAGCGGCGATCGCATCGACCGGTAGCGCGCGCACGCGCGCCGCGGCGAGCTCCAGCGCCAGCGGAATGCCGTCCAGGCGGCGGCAGATCGCCGTGACGGCCGCCGCGTTTTCCGGAGAGACGGCGAACGCCGATTGCACGGCCTGCGCCCGCTCGATGAACAGGCGCGCCGCGTCCGATGCCATGATCGCCTGTTCGATGAACTGGCGCGCTGCGTCCGACGGCACGATCGCTCCGGTTGTCTCGATAGCCGCAGGAACCGCGAGCGCGGGCAGCGCGTACGTCGTCTCGCCGGCTATGCGCAGCGGCTCGCGGCTCGTGGCGAGGATCTTGACGCCGGCCCCGGCCTGCAGCAGTTGCCGCGCAAGCTGCGCGGACGCTTCAATCAGGTGCTCGCAATTGTCGAGCACGATCAGCAGGCGGCGGTCGCGCACGTGCGCCGAAAGGACCTCGGCGAGCGGCTTGCCGGAGACCTCGGTGACACCGAGCACCGACGCCACCGCCTGCGCTACGCGCAGGGGGTCGGCAATCGCGGCAAGCTCGACCAGCCAGACGCCGTCCGCGAAGTCGTCGATCATGTCCGCCGCGACCTGCAGGGAAAGGCGCGTCTTCCCGAGACCGCCCATGCCGACGATGGTGACGAGGCGGGCGTGCTTGCATAGATCGGCGAGCTCGACCGCCTCGCGCTCGCGGCCGACGAACGACGTTACCTGCTCCGGCAGGTTGTTGGGCGTCGACTCGAGCGAGCGCAAGGCGGGAAAGTCCCGTCGCAGCGACGGGTGCGCGACCTGGTAGACGCGCTCGGGATGCGCGAGGTCGCGCAAACGAACGAGCCCGAGATCGCGCAGCGTGACGTCGCGTGGAAGGCGCTCGCCCGCCAGGTCGACCGTCGCCTGCGACACGAGGATCTGGCCGCCGTGCGCGGCCGCCATGATGCGCGCGGCGCGGTTGACCGCGCTGCCGAAGAAGTCGCTGTCGCGGCTTTCCGCGACGCCGGGATGCACGCCACAGCGCACGGCCAACTGCAGCTCGCCCGTGGCGCCGGGTGCGTGCAGCGCCTGCTGGAACGCCAGCGCCGCGCGCACGGCGTCGAGCGGATCGGCAAACACGGCATGAATGCCGTCGCCCGTCGTCTTGACGATCTCGCCGTGGTTACCTTCGACGACGCGACGCGCGAGCTCGTCGTGCCGGGCGAGGGCTGCGCGCATGCGCTCGGGCTCTTCCTCCCAAAGACGGGTGCTCCCTTCGATGTCGGTGAAGAGAAACGCCGTGACCGAGAAGTTCTTTCGCACGCAGGCCTTCGTCGTTGCGCTGCCTGCCGCGTACTCTACCGTGCGACGCGCCGGCACGGTGAGCGGCGTATCATCCGCACCGGATTCATCGCGCCCGTAGCTCAATCGGATAGAGCACCGGCCTTCTAAGCCGGCGGTTACAGGTTCGAGTCCTGTCGGGCGTGCCAGGCGCCCGCGGCGCGTTCAGCGGCACCCCGACGTTTGCGGCGCAACCGCTTGATTGGCGGTTCGATGTGGGTTCATAACAAATTCTTGACCGTTTCGTCAGGGCGATCGACGCCTCTGGATGTAGACATGCTGCACCGATTGCGTCGCCTCGCTCGAGTGAGCGATGCAGCAACCCGGAAGTCATGTCCATCCAGGAGGCATCGCCATGAACGAACGCGTGGTTGCAAGGGTTGCGGCATTGGCATTTTGGATGTGGGCTTTCCTGCCGCTCGCATCGGCGCAGGGATTCGTCATCAAGCCGGTAGCCGAAAAGAAGGTTCAGCAGTTGCCCCCCGGACCGCTGTACTGGCGAGTGGAAAGCTTCCCGGCATTGGCAGCCGCGCAGGCCGGCGCGGGCGCGACGTCGCTGGCGGCGGAAGTCGCCGGAAAGGCCTGGCTCTTCACACTCGGCCCCAAGGGCGGATCGACGCATGGCGGAAGCAAAGTCGCCGAAATCGGCCCCGTTCCGCCGGTCGTTGCGACTGAGTATCTGCTGCGCATCAACAGCACGGGCGGACCGCCCGGGGTCAAGACGTCGGTGCACACGCATCCGGGCTCGGAAGCGTTCTACGTGCTGACCGGCCGCCTCGGTCAGAAGACTCCCGACGGAGTCAGCCACGCGGAAGCGGGCAGCGCGATGAACGGGCACGACGCGGGCACACCGATGGAAGTCTTCAGCAGCGGCACGAGCGACCTCACCGCCCTGGTGATGTTCGTCGTGGACGCGGCGAAGCCGTTCTCGTCGCCCGCGAAGCTGCCCTGATCCGCGGGGCCGTCGGCGATCCGCGCCCTTCGCCGGCCCACCGACGATCCGCGTGCTTTGCGGGCCCGCGGAGCACGAGTCGTTCACGAGGCCGTGCCCACCGCCGCGCCGCGGCGGTGGGTCTCTTTTCGTGCGTTCGCGTTTACAATGGCCGCGGGCCGGCGCCTTCAAAAGAACAGCACGGGATACGGATCGCGCGCCGGCTTCGCTTGCGATCGATCGACACCTTGGAGGAATGGCTCATGAAACGCGCAAGTCCTGGCGGCCTGCTGGCCGCGCTCGCATTCGCATTCGCCACCAGCTCGGTTCTCGCTGCGCCGGTCGTACTGCGCGCCTCGCATCAGTTTCCCGGCGGCAAGGGCGACGTGCGCGACGAAATGGTGCAGATGATCGCCCGCGACGCGAAGGCGGCCGGCGTCGACCTCGACGTCCAGGTCTATCCCGGCGCCGCGCTGTTCAAGGCCAACGAGCAATGGAACGCGCTCGTCAACGGCCAGCTCGACATCTCGTCGTTCCCGCTCGATTACGCGAGCGGCAAGGTGCGCGAGTTCGGCGCCACCTTGATGCCCGGGCTCGTGCGCAACCACGCGCGCGCCGCGCGGATCAACGGTTCGCCGTTCATGAAGGACATCCGGGCGAAGATCGACCAGGCGGGCGTCGTCGTGCTCGCCGATGCCTGGCTCGCGGGCGCGGTGGCGTCGAAGAAGGGATGCATCCGGACCCCGGCCGACATGAAGGGCCTAAAGATCCGTTCCGCGGGACCGACGTTCGCGGCGATGTGGCAGGCTGCCGGCGCCTCGATCGTGTCGATTCCGTCCAACGAGGTCTACAACGCGTTGCAGACCGGCGTTGCCGACGCCACCGACACGAGCAGCGGCAGCTTCGTTTCGTTCCGCATCTACGAGCAGGTGAAATGCATCACGGCACCCGGGGAAAACGCGCTGTGGTTCATGTACGAGCCGGTGCTGATGTCCAAGAAATCGTTCAACCGCCTGGACAAGAAACAGCAGGACGCGCTGGTCGCCGCCGGCAAGAAGGCCGAAGCGTACTTCGCGAAGGAGGCGCCGGGCCTCGACGACGAGATGGTCAAGGCGTTCAAGCAGCACAACGTCGAGGTGGTGACACTCACGCCGGCCGAGTACGACCAGTGGCTGAAAATCGCGCAGCAGAGCTCGTACGCGGAGTTCGCCAAGGAAGTCCCGGACGGGAAGAAGCTGATCGACCAGGCGCTCGCGGTCAAATAGCGCGATGACGGTTCGAAGCGGCGCGGTGCGTTTCGATTCGCGCCGGCGGGCGCCGCCTTGAGCCGCGACGCCGGCCGGCACAGCGCGCTCCCCCGCTTCGCGCGCGCGGTGCGGCGGGCGTCGCAGGTCTGCGGCTACGTCGCCGCGGGCCTGGTCGCGCTCGCCGTCGCCGTCGTCTGCCACATGGTGTTCGTCCGCTACGTGCTGAACCACAGCACGATCTGGCAGACCGATTTCGTCACCTACTGCATCACGGCCGCGACGTTCATCGGCAGCCCGTACGTGCTGCTGACGCGCGGCCACGTGAACGTCAACGTGCTGCCGCTGCACCTTCGGCCGCGCAAGCGCTACTGGCTCGCGCTCGGTGCGAGCCTCATGTCGGCGGCGTTCTGCGCCGTGATGACGGTGATGACGTTCCTGTTCTGGAAGGAGGCGTTCGACAACCGCTGGGTGTCCGACACGATGTGGCGCGCACGGCTGTGGATCCCGTATTCGTCGATGCCGATCGGACTCGGCCTGCTGACGCTGCAGTACGCCGTCGACATCTGGGCGCTCGTCACCGGCCGCGATGCGCCGTTCGACATTCCCGTCGAGCCGGTGACGCGGCCATCACCGTAGGCGATCCCATGAGCCCGACGACGCAGGGACTGATCGTGCTGACTGTCACGCTCGCGACGCTGCTTTCCGGCGCCCCGGTCGCGTTCGGCCTCGGCGCGATCTCGATCCTGTTCGTGATCCTCTTCCAGGGCTTCGACGCGCTGCACGTCGTGGCGGAGACTTTCTACGCCGGGCTGAACGACTTCACGCTCGTGTCGATTCCGATGTTCGTGATGATGGGCGCGGCGATCGGCAGCTCGCCCGCCGGCAAAGACCTCTACGAGGCGCTCGACCGCTGGCTGTATCGCGTGCCCGGCGGGCTCGTCATCTCGAACCTCGGCGCATGTGCCCTGTTCGCTGCGCTGACCGGATCGTCGCCCGCGTGCTGCGCCGCCATCGGCAAGATGGGCATCCCGGAAATGCGACGGCGCGGCTACCCCGACGACGTTGCAACGGGCTCGATCTGCGCCGGCGGCACGCTCGGCATCCTGATCCCGCCGTCGATCACGTTCATCCTTTACGGCATCGCGACCGAGACGTCGATCGGGCGGCTGTTTCTCGCCGGCGTGTTCCCGGGCCTGCTGCTGACCGGCCTGTTCATCCTGTGGACGCTCTTCATCATCTGGAAACGCGGCTTTCGCGCGCACGCGGCGGGCTTCCGCTACTCGTGGCGCGAGAAGTTCACGTCGATCCCGAAGATCGCGCCGTTTCTCCTGATCGTGATCGGCGTGATGTACGTGCTCTACGGCGGGGTGGCAACGCCGTCGGAGGCGGCCGGCGTCGGCGCGGCGCTGTGCTTCGTGATGGCGGTCGTGATCTACCGGATGTGGAGGCCGGGCCAGTGGTGGCGGATCCTGCGCGACACGACGCGCGAGTCGGTGATGATCCTGATGATCATCGCGGCCGCCGTGCTGTTCGGCTACATGCTGACGTCGCTGTACCTGACGCAGACGCTCGCGCAGGCGATCGCGGACATGCACGTCAACCGCTGGGTGCTGATGCTGCTGATCAACCTGTTCCTGCTCGTGTGCGGGTTCTTCATCCCGCCGGCGGCGATAATCCTGATGACGAGCCCGATCCTGTATCCGATCATCACCGCCGCGGGGTTCGACCCCATCTGGTTCGGCGTGATCATGACGATCAACATGGAGATCGGCCTCATCCATCCGCCGGTCGGGCTCAACATCTACATCGTCCAGGCAATCGCGCCGGATGTGCCGGTGACGACCGTCATGTGGGGGACGATTCCCTATGTCGCCTGCATGATCCTCGCGATCGTCATCCTGTGCTTCTTTCCCGAGATCGCGACTTGGCTGCCCGATTACCTGATGGGTCCGGTCCGGCGCTGACGGTTCGGGGGCAACCGGCGCGCGTGGTCGCGGCCCGAGCCTTTCCATCGGGTCTTGCTACGACGCACAGGTTCCAACCCGGCTCGACGCTCCGAACCGACCTGCGGCCTTGACGGTACTGCCGTGCGCCTACTAGCTTCCCGAGCGAACCGGTAGCCTCGAGGCCGCCGGGTGAAGCGGGTCGGGCGCGGTTACGTCCGGTCGCCAATCTTGCAGTGCAGCGTCAAAGGGGTCCGGACCCCGGCCATTCCCGGCCGGCTCCGCAGCTATGTCGACTGCTGACACGGATCGCATGCGCCCGTCGCCTCGCACGCTTGCCGGGAAGCTGCGAACCGCCGATGCGCGCAAGCTTCGCCAGTGGACGCGCGACCGGCTTCGCGACGCGGGTGCACGCGTTGCCTGGCATGCGGCGCGGCTACGGATGCTGGCGTACGAGGCGTTGCCGTTCAGAGGGCGGCTGCCGCCCGGTTCGCTCGCGATTGCGACGACGCGGCAGTTCTTTCGTGACGACCGCCTGCAGCTGAAGCTGTTTGCACGGCATGGTCCGATCTTCAAGTTCTTCTGGACTTCCGGCGACCCAAAGGTCTGCATCGTAGGACTGCAATACGCCCGCGAACTGCTGAACCGGCACCGCGCCTCCCTGCGCGTGGTGTCGGGCGACCTGACGTCGCTCGTGCCGGGCGACTACCTGCGCGTCATGCCTTCCGCGATCCACCCCCGCTATCGCAGCGCTTTCGCGGGCGCGCTTCGGAACGATCTCGTGGCAGGGCACGAGGCGGAATTCCGGCGGATCATCCGAAAAGAACTGGATGCAGTGGCAGCCGCGGGCAGCGGCCGTGAAGCGCTTGCCGAACGCCTTCGTGCGGCACTCGATCGGATCAGCATCAGGCTGCTTTCGCTGACCGTGCTCGGCATCGCGCCGGACGCGCCGGAGTTTCCGACGCTCGAGTCCGACTATCACCGTCTGGGGCCCGACGGTTACGTCGCGGCCGTCGGCCCGCAGCAGCGGGACGCCTATGCCGCAATTGCTGCCGTCGTGCTCCGTGTGGCCGCGGCAATGCGGAATGGCGGCAACGCGGGTTACTGCGACAGCGTCCTCGCTCGGCTTGCGCGGAATCCCGCGCAGGAGATCGACGACACGATCCTCGGCAACGCGATCTACATGGTGGAGCGCGGCCGCCACGACCTGCGCGATCTGCTGCGCTGGGTCGTGAAGCACTTGAGCGACCACCCGGCCGTCGTCGCCGAGGTTCGTGCCATTTGCGCGCGGCCTGGTGCCGACCGGCGGCTGTCCGAGGCCTGCGTGCAAGAGACGCTGCGCCTCGAGCAGGCCGAGCTTCTGTTGCGAAAGGCGACCGCGCCGTTCATGCTCGACGGTTACCACGTTCCGGAGGGCAGCTGGGTCTGCGCGTTGCTGCGCGAGTCGCATCGCGATCCGGCGCATTTCCCGGAGCCGGAGCGCTACCGGCCCGAGCGGTTTCTCGAGCGGACCTATACGGTCAACGAATATGCGCCGTTCGGCTTCGGTGATCATCAGTGCCTGGGCCGTACGTTCAACCTGCGAGCAGGCGCGACGTTCGTCGAGGAGCTCGCGACCGGATACGATTGGACGGTGGTGGGCGACGGGCCGCGCGTTTTCGGGCCGTTCCATTGGAAGCCCTCGGCGTCCTTCGCGATCGAACTGCGGAGGTTGCCGCCGACACGCGCCGGCACCCCGCGCGCGACGGTATAATCCCGGTTCCGCGCGGCATTCCCCGCGCGACGCTTCGACGGTGGCTGTAGCTCAGCTGGTAGAGTCCCGGATTGTGATTCCGGTTGTCGTGGGTTCGAGTCCCATCAGCCACCCCAGTTTTCCGTTCGCGCTTTCCTGACTGCAACCGCGTTCCCTTGAGCCCGACGGGCCGCCCCGAGGGCGAATTGTCCCGAAGCGCGAAAGCGCGGACGGCGTTCACATCCGAAAGGAGCGCTCATGGCTTGCCTGGTCGTCGGTGCAACGGGGTTCGTCGGCGGACAAGTCGCACGGGGCCTTCGCGAGCGCGGCATCTCCGTGCGCGCGCTCGTTCGCGGCGGTGCGTCGCATCCCAAATCCGGTGAATTGCGCGAGGCCGGCGTCGACATTGTCGACGGCGACGTGACTCGAGCCGAATCGCTCGCGCCGGCTTGCCGGGGAATCGACGTCGTCGTCTCGACGTTGACGTCGATGCCGACCGGCGCGAACGACGGATTGCGCCGGGTCGACCACGATGGCGCGCTGGCGCTGATCGACGCCGCCGAGCGGGCGGGCGTCCGGAAGTTCGTCTACGTTTCGTATTCCGGCAACATCGACCAGCCGTCACCGCTCGCCACTGCGAAGCGGGATTGCGAAGAGCGCTTGCGCGCGAGCGCCATGCAGGCGGTGATTCTTCGTCCTTCCTACTTCGCCGAGATCTGGCTCGGCCCGGCACTGGGATTCGACGCGCGTAGTGGCAAGGCGCGCATCTACGGCTCGGGCGACGCGAAGGTGAGCTACATCTCCGCGCGGGACGTCGCGGCGTTTGCGGTGGCGGTTGCGACGCACGAGCAGGCGGCCAAGACGACGGTGCTCGAGGTGGGAGGACCGGACGCGGTGTCGTTACGGCAAGTCATCGCGACGTTCGAGCAGGCGACGGGCCGCGAATTCATCGTCGAGAGTGTGCCGAGCGAAGCGCTGCAAGCGCAGCTCGGCGCGACCGATCCGCTGCAAGCCACCTTCGCTGCGCTGACGTACGCTTACGCCAACGGGGATGTGATCGACGGCGCGCGGGAAACGGCCGCGCGATACGGCATCGAGCTGCGGTCCGTGGCGCGGCTCGCGTCGGAGATGGCGCGTGGCGATTCATTGAACGCGTGATCCAGGACGCGCCGCACGCCTGACCGGCGCGCTTGTCTTTCGCCCCCGGCGTCCTCATTTCCGGCGCCATGGCTTTGCTTCCGCACGCACGTCGGATACAAGCGGAGCGCCGCCCGCCGGCGCCGCCCGGTCGCGATACCATGCATTCCATGGCATCCGCCCAGCCCGTCCGCTTCACCGTCGCCACCTACAACATCCACAAGGGCTTCTCGCAGCTCGCGCGGCGGGTGGTCATCCACGAGCTGCGCGAGCGGCTGCACGGCCTTGCCGCGGACATCCTGTTCCTGCAGGAGGTGCTGCATACGCACGACCGGCACGCGACGCGGTATCGCGACTGGCCGGGGCGGCCGCAGCACGAGTACATCGCCGACGCGTTCTGGCACGAGGTTGCCTACGGGCGCAACGCCGTCTACCCGCACGGTCATCACGGCAACGCGGTGCTCTCGCGGTTTCCGATGCTGACGCAGGAGAATCTCGACATCTCCGCGCACCTGTTCGAGAGCCGCGGCCTTTTGCACTGCGAAGTCTCGCTCGGCGACAAAGCGCCGAGCCTGCACTGCATCAATGTGCATCTGGGCTTGTTCGAGCGCGGCCGGCAGTGGCAGATCCGCACGCTCGTCGAGCGCATACGAGCGGAAGTGCCCGACGACGCACCGCTCGTCATCGCCGGCGATTTCAACGACTGGCGCAGCAAGGGCGATCGCACGCTGACCGAGGCGCTCGGCTGTGTCGAGGTGTTCGAGCGCGTGACAGGACGGCCGGCCCGGACCTTTCCCTCGCTTTTGCCGGTGTTCCGGCTCGACCGCATCTATGCGCGGGGCTTGAAGGTCGTCGATGCGCACGTCCACTACGCGACGCCGGGCGCGCGGATGTCCGACCACGCCGCGCTCGCGGCGACGTTCGAAGTCACGCGACCTGCCCGCCGCCGCTGACCGTGCAGGCCGGCGGCTTCGCGATGAACCGCTACACGGCGGGCAACGCCGTGACGCTGCTTCGCAGCGGAGCCCAGTACTTTCCCGCCCTGACGCTCGCGATCGCCGAGGCGAAGCGTGAAATCTGGCTCGAGACCTACATCTTCGCCGATGACCCGACAGGGCGGGAGATCGCCGATGCGCTGACCGCGGCGGCCCGGCGCGGCGTGAGCGTGCGCGTTCTCGTCGACGGCTGGGGTGCGCGGCACTATCTCACGCGTGTCCTCGAGCGGCGGCTGCTCGACGGGGGCGTCGACCTGCTCAAGTACCGGCCGGAAGTGCATCCGTGGCATTTCCGATCTCACCGGCTGCGCCGCCTGCATCGCAAGCTCTGCCAGATCGACGGCCGCATCGCGTTCATCGGCGGCATCAACGTCATCGACGACATGAACACGCCCGGGCACAAGCCGCCACGCGTCGATTTCGCGGTGGCGGTGCGCGGCCCGATGCTGGTGCCGGTCATGCAGACGATGCAGCGCGTGTGGGCGATCGTCGAGATCACGCAACTGCGTAGCTCCGACGTGCCGCTGTTTCCGGACGAAGAGCCGGCGGAATCCGCCGGCACGCAGGTGGCAAAGCTCACGATCCGCGACAACCTGCGCCATCGGCGGGACATCGAGCGCGCGTATCTGGCCGGCATCCGGACGGCGCGCGACGAGATCCTGATCGCGACCGCGTATTTCTTTCCCGGCGTGCGGTTCCGGCGCGCGCTCGTCAACGCGGCCGCGCGCGGCGTGCGGGTGACGCTGCTCCTGCAGGCGCGCGTCGAATACCGTTTGTTGCACTACGCGTCGCGCGCGCTGTACGGCCGACTGCTCGCGGCGGGTATCGCGATCCAGGAATACCATCGCTCGTTTCTGCACGCCAAGGTCGCCGTCGCCGATTCGCAGTGGGCGACGGTGGGCTCGTCGAACATCGACCCGTACTCGTTCCTGATGTCGCGCGAGGCGAACGTATTCGTGCGCGACCCGGTCTTCGCCGGAGAACTGCGCGTCGAGCTTGCTGCGATGATCGAATCGGGATCGCAGCCGGTGCCGCCCGAGGATTGGGCCCACCGGTCGCGGCTCGCGAAAGCGGTGTGCTGGGTCGCGTACGGCATCGTTCGCGTCGCGATGGGCATGCTGCGCTACGGCGGCGACGAATGGTGGCGCTCGGGCTGGCCGCGGCGATAATTCGATCATGCGCCGCGCATCCTCCCTGCCACTGCCTGCCGAGCCCTCCGCGCCGCGCGCCGTGCGCACCGACTGGCAGACGATCCGCACGCTGCTGCCATACCTCTGGGGCTATCGCGGGCGCATCGGCGCCGCGCTATTGTGCCTCGTCATCGCGAAGGTCGCGAACGTCGGCGTGCCGGTGCTGATGAAGCAGATCGTCGACGCGCTGGATCCGCGGATCGCGGTCCTCTCGGTGCCGCTGGCGCTGCTTGCCGCGTACGGGCTGCTTCGCCTGTCGACGACCGTGTTCACCGAGCTGCGCGAATACCTGTTCGCGAAGGTGACGCAGCGCGCCGTGCGCCGCATCGGCCTCACGGTGTTTCGCCACCTGCACGCGCTGTCGCTGCGATTCCACCTCGCGCGCCAGACCGGCGGCCTGACCCGCGACGTCGAGCGCGGCCAGCGCGGCATCTCCACGCTGATCAGCTTCGCGCTGTTCTCGATCCTGCCGACGCTCGTCGAGATCTCGCTCGTCTCGGCGGTTCTGATCGTGCGCTACGACTGGACGTTCATCACGATCACCGTGATCGCGCTCGCGCTCTACGTCCTGTTCACGATCCTGATCACCGAGTGGCGCACGCATTTCCGCCGGCAGATGAACGAGCTCGACTCGAAGGCCAACACGCGCGCGATCGATTCGTTGCTGAACTACGAGACGGTCAAGTACTTCGGCAACGAGGCCTGGGAGGCTTCGCGCTACGACGAGAGCCTGCAGCGCTGGGAGCGCGCGGCGGTCAAGAGCCAGACGTCGCTGTCGGCGCTCAATATCGGCCAGAGCGCGATCATCGCCATCGCGGTGGCGCTGATCATGTGGCGCGCGACCGTCGGCGTCGTCGACGGCAGGATGACGATCGGCGACCTCGTGCTCGTCAACGCCTTCATGATCCAGCTCTACATCCCGCTCAATTTTTTGGGCGTGATCTACCGCGAGATCAAGCAGGCGCTCGCCGACATGGAGCGGCTGTTCCGGCTGATCGACGAGCACGCCGAGATCGTTGATCGCCCCGGTGCATCGCCGCTTGCGGCGCGCGGCGGGGAGATCCGCTTCGAGCACGTCGACTTTGCGTACGAGGCGAATCGTCAAATCCTGCACGACGTGACGTTCACGATTCCCGCGGGCCGCGACGTCGCGGTCGTCGGGCCTTCGGGCTCCGGCAAGTCGACGCTCGCGCGCCTTCTCTACCGCTTCTACGACGTGAGAGGCGGGCGCATCACGATCGACGGCCAGGATCTGCGCGACGTGCAGCAGGCAAGCCTGCGTGCGGCGATCGGCATCGTGCCGCAGGACACGGTGCTGTTCAACGACACGATCGAATACAACATCGCATACGGCCGGCCCGGCGCGTCGCACGATGAAGTCGTCGCCGCCGCGAAGCTCGCGCAGATCCACGACTTCGTCGACCGTCTCCCCGAAGGCTACGCGACACCCGTCGGCGAGCGCGGGCTCAAGCTTTCGGGTGGCGAGAAGCAGCGTGTCGCCATCGCGCGCGCGATCCTCAAGAATCCCGCGATCCTGATCTTCGACGAGGCGACGTCGGCGCTCGATTCGCGCTCGGAGAAGGCGATCCAGGCGGAGCTCGCGGCGATCGCGCGCGACCGCACGTCGCTCACCATCGCACATCGGCTCTCCACGATCGTCGACGCGCACGAGATTCTCGTCCTCGACCACGGGCGCATCGTCGAGCGTGGCACGCATGTTGCGCTGCTTGCGGCGAACGGCGTTTACGCGCGCATGTGGCAGCTGCAGCAGGACGAGCGGCGTCCGGGTTCGGAGCCCCCAACCGAAGCCGGCGCCGCTTTGTCGCCGGAGCCGCCGGGCTTGCCCGAGTTGAACGAAGCACCGGCGGCCGCGGCGGCCGCCACGCTCCGCAGCGCGTCGTAACTGCCTGTTTCGCAAGATACCCGTTGACCGACGGGCGGCGATCGTGCGATAACGCCGCCGGAGTACTTGAGAATTTTGCTCATGAAACGGCTGCTTTTTGTTGTTTTCCTGTCGGTTTCCGCCGGCCCCGGATGGGCGCAGGTGGATTCGCCCGACCCCGCCCGGCTCAAGGTCTCGTCGGCCAACGTCCTGGTGCTCGACGCTGCCGCGGATCGTCAGGTTTACGCAAAAGCGGCAGACGAAGTGACGCCTATCGCTTCGGTGACCAAGCTGATGACGGCGATGGTGGTTCTCGACGCCAGGCTGTCGCTCGACGAAATCCTCGACATTGACACGGGCGATTTCGATTACCTGAAGGGCAGTCACTCGCGGCTCGCAATGGGCTCGTCGCTGACGCGGCGTGAAATGCTGCGGCTTGCGCTCATGTCGTCGGAGAACCGCGCGGCCTCTTCGCTCGCGCGTCACTATCCCGGCGGCAAGCACGCGTTCGTGGAGGCGATGAACGTCAAGGCGGCGCTGCTCGGCATGTCGCACACGCACTATGCCGACCCGACCGGTCTCGACGCGGAGAACGTGTCTACCGCGCACGACCTCGCGCGGCTCGTGCAGGCCGCCGCCGAATATCCGCTGATTCGCGAGTTCACGACGACGCCGTCGTACCTGGTCGAGCTCCAGCCCACGGGACGTACGATCGGGTTCAACAACTCGAACGCGCTGGTCAAGAACCAGTCGTGGGACATCCAGCTGCAGAAGACCGGCTACATCCGCGAGGCAGGGAAGTGCGTCGTGATGCTGGTCAACATCGCGAGCAAGCCGTTCGTGATCGTGCTACTCGACTCGTTCGGCCGCTACACGCGCATCGCCGACGCGCAGCGCATCAAGCACTGGCTCGAGACCGGCGAGTCGCTCGTCGTCGCCGCGCCCAAGGCTGCCGTCCGCGCGGTCAAGGCGAAGGTGAAGCGCACCAGCGGGACGCTGAAGCCGCGCGCCGTCAAGGCGTCGACGCGCAAGCGCTGACCCGCTTGGGTGTCGGAGGTGTAACCCCCGGTGTCGGAGGTGCAACTCATGGCGTCGGGAGTTGCACCTCCGACACCGGGGGTTACACCTCCGACACCGGCTTGCGGCGGTGTTGCTCGAACAGCTCGCGGGCATGCGCCCGCGTTTTCGCCGTGATCTCGCTGCCGGCGAGCATGCGCGCAATCTCGTCGATGCGATCGCCGCCGGCGACATTCGCCAGCGCGCTCGAGGCCGCGTCGCGGCCGCCGGTCTTCACGACGCGAAAGTGCTGGTCGGCGTGCGCCGCGACCTGCGGCAGGTGCGTCACGCACAGCACCTGTCGCCGCGCGCCGAGCCCCTGCAACATCCGGCCGACCGTCGCGGCGACCGCGCCGCCGATCCCGGTGTCCACTTCGTCGAAAACGAGCGTCGGCACGTCGCCAACTTCGCTCGCGGCCACCTGGATCGCGAGGGCCACGCGGGAGAGCTCGCCGCCCGACGCCACGCGCGACAGCGGTCCGGGCGCCTGCTTCGGATGCGTCGCGATGCGAAACACGACGTTCTCGCGGCCGAATGCCGCAGGTTCCGCCGTCGGCTCGAGCACGGCGTCGAACCGGCCGCCCGCCATCGCCAGGTCCTTCATCGTCGCCGTTACGCGGCGCGCGAGCGTCTCCGCGGCCGCGGCGCGCTTCGCCGTCAGCGCGCCTGCGAGTGCGTCGTAGCGCTGCCGCGCCGCATCGGCGGCCCGAGCGAGTGCCCGCGCGTCGGAGGTCTCGGCGAGCACGGCGAGGCGCTGCTCGAGCGCTTCTGCGAGCGCATGCAGCTCTTCCGGCTTCACGCGATGCTTGCGCGCCGTCTCGTGGATCGCGGCGAGTCGCTGCTCGACGCGGGCGAGCTCGGCTGGATCGAGGTCGAGCCGGCGGCGATAATCGCGCAGCGCGCGCGTCGCTTCGTCGAGCTGGATCGCCGCTGGCTCGAGCAGCTCGACGACCCCGGCAAGCACCGGATCGTCGCCGCTTGCCTGTCGCAGGCGCTGGAGGACGCGAGCAAGCTGCGACGTCACCGCGTCGTCATCGTCAGCAAGCGCCTGCTCGGCCTGCGTCGTCGCGTCGATCAGGCCCGCGGCGTTCGCGAGCCGGCGCTGCAGCGCCGTGAGCTCCGCCCATTCCTGCGGCGCAACGGCGAGCGTCGCGAGCTCGCGATGACGCTCCGCAAGTTCCGCGCGCTCGTGCTCGGTGGCCGCGGCCTGTGCAGCCGCCGCGTCGCGTCGCGCGATTGCATCGCGCCAGGCGCGCCAGGAATCGGCCACGTCGCGCGCAACGACGGTCGCGCCGCCGAATGCGTCGAGCAGTTCGCGCTGCGCACCTGCGCCCGCCAGCGCCTGATGCGCGTGCTGGCCGTGCAGGTCGAGCAGTTGCGCGCCGAGCGCAGCGAGCTGTGCGAGCGTCGCAGGACGGCCGTTGATCCAGGCGCGGCTTCGTCCCTGCGCATCCTGCACGCGCCGCAGCAGCAACTCGTCGCCGGCCTCGAGATCCTCCGCCGCAAGCCACGCACGCACGCGCGGCTGCGCGTCGATATCGAACGTGGCCGCGAGCTCGGCGCGCTCGGCGCCGGGACGCAGCTGCCGCTGCTCGAACCGGTCGCCGAGCAAAAGGCCAAGCGCCTCGATCAGGATCGACTTGCCGGCGCCCGTCTCGCCGGTCAGCACCGTGAAGCCTCGTGCGAACTCGGCCTCGAGCGCATCGACGACGACGAAGTTGTGAATCGCGAGCGCGCGCAGCATGCCGCGCCTAGCCGGCGGAAAGCCCGATTCGAATGCGGATTCCGAATTGCGGCACTAGCTTCTTCCGGTCAGCAACCGCTCGGGCGTTTCGCTCCAGTGCAGCTTCTCGCGCAGCATCGCAAAATAGTCGTAAGACTCCGGATGCAGGAACCGCGCGGCGTGCACGGCCCGCCGCGCGGTCACCCGATCGTTCTCCGCGAGGTCGAAATGCGCCTGGCCGTCGCAATGGACGGCCGCGTCGCGGCCGCGGCTCACCGTGATGGCGACCGTCGACGTGTCGGGTATCGCGATCGGGCGGTGCGTGAGCGCGTGCGGCGCGATCGGCACGAGCGCGAATGCGGGCACGGTCGGGGCGATGATCGGTCCTCCGGTCGACAGCGAGTAGGCGGTCGACCCCGTGGGCGTCGCGACGATCACGCCGTCGGCGCGCATCGAGTAGACGAAGCGGCCGTCGATCTCGACGCGGCACTCGACCATGCTGCCCAGTCCCCCGCGGTTGACGACGACTTCGTTCAGCGCGGGCGCGTGTGCCGCCGAGCCGTCGGCACGCGCGACCGTCACGTCGAGCAACGTGCGCCGCTCCTCGGCGTAACGGCCGTCGAGCATCGCGGCCAGCGTCGGTTCGAGGCGCGCAAGGGGAATGTCCGTCAGGAAGCCGAGCCGGCCGAGGTTCACGCCGATCATCGGCACGTCGTGCGGGGCGAGCCGCCGCGCGACGGAAAGCATCGTTCCGTCGCCTCCGAGCACGATGGCGAGATCGGCGCCGCTTGCCAGCGCGTCGTCGTCCAAGACGGCGACGCCGTCGGCCGAAGCCGTCTTCGCGGTTTCGGCGTCGAGCGCGACCGTGTGCCCGCGCGCCAGGAGAAACGCCGCCAGCTTCGACAAGGGGGCGGCGAGGTCGGGGCCGCCATGGCGGCCGATCAGCGCGACGCGCGGGAATCGGGCGGGCGTACGGGCGGCCATGCGGCGATTAAACCATAGCAGTTAATATAGAGCGGCAGCGGCCATGGTGCCGCCGCGACCGGCACCGACATGCTCGATTCCCGCGCCCAACACCTGCTGAAGACGCTCGTCGAGCGGTACGTCGCCGAGGGGCAACCCGTCGGCTCGCGGGTGCTGTCGCGCCATTCCGGCCTCGACCTGTCGCCGGCGACGATCCGCAACGTGATGGCGGACCTGGAGGAGATGGGACTGATCGCGAGCCCCCACACGTCGGCGGGACGCGTACCGACGCCGCGCGGCTACCGGTTCTTCGTCGACAGCCTGATGGTCGTGAAGCCGCTCGAGCAGGGCGAGATTCACCGGCTGGAAGGCGAGTTCAGCGTCGACCGGCCGCAGCAACTGGTGAGCGCGGCGGCGTCGCTCCTGTCGCAGCTGACGCAGTTCGCCGGTGTCGTGGCGACGCCGAAGCGCCGCGAAGCGGTGTTCCGGCATCTCGAATTCCTCCGGCTGTCCGATCGGCGCGTGCTGCTCATCATCGTTGCGCCGGATGGCGACGTGCAGAACCGCATCCTGCACACCGACCGCTCGTACTCGCCGACGCAGCTGATCGAGGCGACGAACTTCTTCAACCAGAACTTTGCCGGTCAGTCGCTGACCTCCGTGCGCGAGCGCCTCACCGACGAGTTGCGTGCGCTGCGCGACGACGTCGCGGGCCTGATGAAGGCAGCGGTCGACGCCGGCGAGGGCGCGCTCGCCGAGGGCGAGGCGCTGGTGGTCACCGGCGAGCGCAACCTGCTGCACGCCGAGGATCTCGCGTCGAACATGCAGCGGCTGCGGCGCCTGTTCGAGCTGTTCGAGCAGAAGACGTCGCTCCTGCACCTGCTCGACGTGTCGCAGCGTGCGCAGGGCGTGCAGATCTACATTGGCGGTGAGTCGGGCCTCGTGCCGCTCGACGAATGCAGCGTGGTCACCGCGAGCTACGAGGTGAACGGTCAGGTGATCGGCACGCTGGGCGTCATAGGCCCGACGCGGATGGCGTACGAGCGCGTGATTCCGATCGTCGACGTCACCGCGAAGCTGCTCTCCAACGCGCTGTCGCGTGAGCTTGCCGACGATTGACGCGCTCACTGGACCACCCTCCGCGCTGATGCGCTTCCGACGACAGCCACTGCCACCGGCGCTGCGGGGCGGCCCTTCGCGCTCACTCGACCGTGATCGCGCGGCCGCCGCCGGCGCGCCGTCGCCGCACCGCGCCTGACGCCTCCGGCGCGAGCCTGCGATGTCGTATCGTCCCGAACCGGTCTTTCGCCACGATCGCGCTCCGCGCATCGGCGTGCTGCTCGTCAACCTCGGCACGCCCGATGCGCCGACGCCCGCGGCGGTTCGTCGCTACCTCGCCGAGTTTCTGACCGACCCGCGCGTCGTCGAGATTCCGCGCGCCGCATGGCGGCCGCTGCTGCACGGCGTGGTGCTGCGTACCCGGCCCGCGAAGTCGGCGGCGCGCTACCAGGCGATCTGGAGGAAGGACGGCTCGCCGCTCGCGCTGCACACGAGCAAGCAGCGCGTGCTGCTTTCAGGCTACCTGGGCCAGCGGCTCAAGGCACTCGGTCTTCCGGCCGACCACGCGGCGGTCGAGCACGCGATGCGCTATGGCGAGCCGTCGATCGCCGGCGCGCTCGACCGGCTGCGCGAGGCGGGTGCGTCGCGCATTCTCGTCGTGCCGCTCTATCCGCAGTACGCGGCGAGCACCACCGGCTCGGTCGTCGACGCGTTGGGGTGCTGGCTCGCGTCGGCGCGGCGCGTCCCAGGCGTGCGCTTCGTCGATTCGTTCCACGACGACCCCGGGTATATCGCCGCGCTGGCGGCCGTGGTCAACGATTACTGGACGAAGCATGCCCGCCCCGAGCATCTCGTGCTCTCGTTCCACGGGCTGCCGCGGCGCGCGCTCGAACGCGGCGACCCGTATCACTGCTACTGCCAGCAGACGGCGCGGCTGCTGGCGCGCGAACTCGGCCTCGAATCGACGCAGTGGTCGATCGCCTTCCAGTCCCGGTTCGGCCGCGGCCGCTGGCTCGAGCCGTACACCGCGGAGATTCTCGCCGCGCTCGGGAAGCGGAAGCTTCGCCGCGTCGACGTATTTGCACCCGGTTTCGTCGCCGATTGCCTCGAGACGCTCGAGGAGCTCGCCATCGAGGGCAAGCGGCAGTTTCAGCAGGCGGGCGGCGGTGACTACAACGTCCTGCCCTGCCTGAACGAGAGCGGCCGCTGGATGGACGCGCTCGCCGACTTGACGCTCGCGAACCTGCAGGGATGGCTCGCCCCACCGCCGTCGCCGGCCGAGCGTGAGGCGACACTGCTGCGGGCGAAGGCGCTCGGCGCGAACAAGTAGGGTCGGAGACTTTCCGCCAGCGAACGTCGCGGTGCGGACGTGAGTGCCTGGAAAGTCGTCGCTGACCCTCCGGCCCGTTCGTGCCCCGGAAGTCGTCTCTGACCCTGCTTTCCCGTTGAAACGCCCGGCCGCGGGCCCCATCTGGTCGGGGATCGCTTCGAACCCAACCCCGCATCGCAATGACCGCATCCGACCAGCACGAGGCCCCTCCGTACGACGAAACCGTCGCCCCGGCCACCGACCCCGATGAGACGCCGGCGGCAGCCGATCCCCTCGCCAAGGCGCAGGCCGAAATCGCCCAACTGAAGGACGCATGGCTCCGCGCGCGCGCGGAAACCGAGAACGTCCGCCGCCAGGGACAGGCCGACGTCGCCCGCGCCCACAAGTACGCGATCGAGACGTTCGCCAAGGACCTGCTCCCGGTGCGCGACGCGCTCGAGCAGACGGTTGGCGCCGACGCCTCGGTGACCGCCGAAACGCTGAAGACGGGTGCCGAGCTGACGCTCAAGTCGCTCGACGCGGCGTTCTCGCGGGCGCAGATCAGCGAAATCGACCCGGCCGGCCAGAAGTTCGACCCACACCGCCACGAGGCGATGCAGGTGGTCCCAAGCAACCAGCCGCCGAACACCGTGGTGACCGTGTTCCAGAAGGGCTACCTGATCAACGACCGCGTGCTCCGGCCGGCGCTCGTCACGGTGTCCAAGGCGCCCGACGCCGGTTGATTCGAGCGCCGCAAAACCCCATCTCACGAGCCAGTCAAACACCGATCCGGAAGCACGGAGGCCAATCACAATGAGCAAGATCATCGGCATCGACCTCGGGACCACGAACAGCTGCGTCGCCGTCATGGAAGGCGGCACACCGAAGGTCATCGAGAACTCCGAAGGCGCGCGCACGACGCCGTCGATCGTCGCCTATGGCGATGACGGCGAAGTGCTGGTCGGCGCTTCGGCCAAGCGGCAGGCGGTCACCAACGCGAAGAACACGATCTTCGCCGTCAAGCGGCTGATCGGGCGCCGCTTCGAGGAAAAGGAAGTCCAGAAGGACATCGGCCTGATGCCCTACAAGATCGTCAAGGCCGACAACGGCGACGCCTGGGTCGAGGTACGCGGCCGCAAGATCGCGGCGCAGCAGGTGTCGGCGGAGATCCTGCGCAAGATGAAGAAGACGGCGGAGGACTATCTCGGCCAGGAGGTCACCGAGGCGGTGATCACCGTGCCCGCCTACTTCAACGATTCGCAGCGCCAGGCGACGAAGGACGCCGGCCGCATCGCGGGCCTCGAAGTGAAGCGCATCATCAACGAGCCGACCGCGGCAGCGCTTGCGTTCGGCCTCGACAAGAAGGAAGGTGACCGCAAGATCGCGGTGTACGACCTTGGCGGCGGCACGTTCGACATCTCGATCATCGAAATCGCCAACGTCGAGGGCGAGCACCAGTTCGAAGTGCTGTCGACCAACGGCGACACGTTCCTGGGCGGCGAGGACTTCGACCAGCGGATCATCGAGTACATCGTCGCCGAGTTCAAGAAGGAGCAGGCGGTCGATCTCAAGAACGACGTGCTCGCGCTGCAGCGGCTCAAGGAAGCCGCGGAAAAGGCGAAGATCGAGTTGTCGAGCTCGCAGCAGACCGAGATCAACCTGCCGTACATCACGGCCGACGCGTCGGGCCCGAAGCACCTGTCGCTGAAGATCACGCGCGCGAAGCTCGAGTCGCTCGTCGAGGAGCTGATCGGGCGCACGGTCGAGCCGTGCCGCATCGCGGTCAAGGACGCCGGCGTCAAGCTTTCGGACATCAACGACGTGATCCTCGTCGGCGGCATGACGCGCATGCCGAAGGTGCAGGAGACGGTCAAGAACTTCTTCGGCAAGGAGCCGCGCAAGGACGTCAACCCCGACGAGGCGGTCGCGGTGGGCGCAGCGGTGCAGGCATCGGTGCTGGCCGGTGAGCGCAAGGACGTGCTGCTTCTCGACGTCACGCCGCTTTCGCTCGGCATCGAGACGCTCGGCGGCGTGATGACGAAGCTGATTCAGAAGAACACGACGATCCCGACGAAGGCGACGCAGGTGTTCTCGACAGCCGACGACAACCAGCCGGCGGTGACGATTCACGTGCTGCAGGGCGAGCGCGACCGCGCGGGGGGAAACAAGAGTCTCGGGCAGTTCAACCTCGAGGGCATTCCGCCGAGCCCGCGTGGCATGCCGCAGATCGAGGTGACTTTCGACATCGACGCGAACGGCATCCTGCACGTGTCCGCGAAGGACAAGGCCACCGGCAAGGAGAACAAGATCACGATCAAGGCCAATTCCGGCCTGAACGAGGACGAGATCCAGCGGATGGTGAAGGACGCCGAGGCGCATGCCGAGGAAGATCGCAAGCTCCTCGAAGTCGTCCAGGCGCGCAACGGCCTCGATGCGCTCGTTCACAGCGTGCGCAAGTCGCTCGGCGAATACGGCGAGAAGGTCGGCGCCGACGAGAAGGGACGCATCGAGTCGGCACTGAAGGAAGCCGACGACCTGCTGAAGGACAAGGACGCGACGAAGGACGCGCTGCAGGCGAAGTCCGAGGCGCTGATGACCGCGTCGCAGAAGCTCGGCGAGGCGATGTACGCGCAGCAGCAGGCGCAGGGCGGGGCGGCCGGCGGCGCGGGTGCGCAGCCCGGCGGAGCCGAGGAGAAAGGCGGCGACGAGAAGGTCGTCGACGCCGAGTACACGGAGGTGAAGGACCGCAAGTAGAATCGCTTGCGGACGTCACCTCATGTGGCCGCGTTGACGACGGCGTGAACCGCCGGTCGACGCGGCCGTTTTTGTGATTGCCGGGCCAAGCCGCCGGTCGAGCGGCGTGCCTTTTGCTTTTGACTCGCCGGCGCTCGGTGCGTCCGTTGCATGACGTTTTTTCAGGGGTTCGTTCCGATTCATGGCGAAGCGTGATTACTACACGGTGCTCGGCGTCAGCCGCGATGCATCGGAAGAGGACATCAAGAAGGCCTATCGCAAGCTGGCCATGAAGCACCATCCGGACCGCAATCCGGAGAAGGGCGCCGAGGAGAGCTTCAAGGAAGCGAAGGAAGCCTACGAGATTCTCTCGGACGCAAAAAAGCGCGCCGCTTACGACCAATTCGGCCACGCCGGCGTCGATCCCGCGATGGGCTTCGGCGCGGCAGGCGCGCGCGGTGCGGAAGGCTTCGGCGGGTTCGCCGACGCGTTCGGCGACATCTTCGGCGAGATCTTCGGCCAGGGACGCGGTGGCTCGCGCGGCAACGGCGTGTTCCGCGGCGCCGACCTGCGCTACAACCTCGAATTGACGCTGGAGGACGCCGCACGCGGCAGCGAGGTCAAGATTCGCATCCCGACGATGGAGTCGTGCGAGTCATGTCACGGCAGCGGCGCCAAGCCGGGAACGCAGCCGCAAACGTGCCCGACGTGCCATGGCCGCGGCGAAGTGCGGGTGTCGCAGGGCTTCTTCTCGATCCAGCAGACGTGCCCGCAATGTCACGGCACGGGCAAGATCGTCGCGAACCCCTGCCAGACGTGCGCCGGCGCGGGCCGCGTGCGCAAACACAAGACGCTGTCGGTCAAGATCCCGGCGGGCGTCGACCAGGACGACCGCATCCGCCTCGCTGGCGAAGGCGAGGCGGGGGTCAACGGCGGGCCGCCGGGCGACTTGTACGTCGTTGTCAACCTGAAGGCGCACCCGGTGTTCCAACGCGACGGCGCCGACCTGCACTGCGAGATGCCCATCAGCTTCGCGACTGCCGCGCTCGGGGGGGAGATCGAGATTCCCACGCTCGATGGTCACGCCAAGATCAGGATCCCGAGCGAGACGCAGACCGGGCAGGTGTTCCGCCTGAAGAACAAGGGCATCCGGCCGGTACGCGGCTCGGTGATCGGCGACCTCTACTGCCACGTCGCGCTCGAGACGCCGGTGAAGCTCACGTCGCGGCAAAAAGAGCTGTTGCGCGAGTTCGAGGCGATCAATGCCGAGGATCCCGAAGCGCACAACCCGCGCGCGAAGAACTGGCTCGAAAAAGTGCGCGAGTTTTTCGGGCCGTAGGCCCGGCGCGCACTCTTCTGCGACCGCTAACTGCGGCGAAGCCGCA